>OLOQ01000049.1_pt1 | contig 119198 bp, 108 predicted proteins | sample 1673101 | NCBI WGS metagenome assembly OLOQ01 (sample SAMEA3136754, study PRJEB25190) | human gut metagenome | biome: human gut; feature: human-associated habitat; material: faeces | place: Austria | collected 2013 | reverse complement strand
AATTTCCTGCTGTGCCTCCCTGGAAATGCCCGGCTCTGCATAATAGGTTTCTCTCCTTCGTGCCGGATTTTCTTCCGTGGTACTTCTGGCAATATTAAGTTCTCTCGGGGCATCAATGAGCAGCCTTGCGTGATTACCCGAACCACCGACATAGACCACACGGATGTCATCCCCGATATTTACGTATTGTCCCTGTTTCAATGAAAGTTTCAGCATTTTTTACCTCCATGCACGCAAAACCTTTTTGCTACGTTTTGTATCTTTTATATCGTCCGTTCGCTACGGTTTGTTAACCTCTATTTTTTATAATTGCTACAATTTGTTACTTTTTATCTAATTTTTCCATTCTCATTCCTTTAAAAATCGTTTATTTTTGTGCATATTTTACATTTCTATGCAACATTCTGTAACTATATGACTATTTTTTCGCTTCCTACAATAAATTAACTTCTGTTTTATCAATAGCTACTATCTGTAACATTTCATGATATGTGAAAAAATAGACTAATTTTAAGAAAAGGTGGTATTTTATTATGAGTGAAAAAAAACTTCCTCAGAAATTGAAAGAACTGAGAAAGGTAAATAATTACACGCAGGATTATGTAGCCGCGGTACTTGGTATTGTCCGCCAGACATACAGCCATTATGAAACTGGCAGACGGACACCGGATGCCGAAGCATTATATAAACTGGCGGGTCTATACAACATTTCGATTGACGATCTCATGCATCTGACTGTTGATATTGACCGCGAAGTTTCTTACGATGCACCGGTTCCTTCCCAGTCCAGCGAAGACTTATCTGAGTTTCTTGAATTTTTTAATGATCCCGCGAATAAAAAAAAGTACATGTTTCATACGAATCTGGAAAAAGAATTGCTTTTTTATTTTAATAAGATATCCGAAGAGGATAAGAAAGAAATTATTGAATTTACAAAAATTAAGGCCCGCAAGCCTTTATAACAGAAAAATTGCTTCTCCAGATACTGTTTTTAATGGTATCTAAAGAAGCAATTTTTAATACTATGGAAATTACAATTTCACTACATGCACTTTATTCCGGCTTCCGCAAGCCTCTTGTATTCTTTTCCACAAGCTTGCGTGTCACCATCATCTGATGTCCACAGCCAGTGCATTTCAGGCGGAAATCCGCGCCCACGCGCAAAATCTCCCATTCATGGCTGCCACACGGATGTGGCTTTTTTAATTTCACAATATCTCCCACTTCATACTGGTACTGATTCATAGCTGGTCTCCTTCTTTTTCTCCCCTTATAGACAATTGTAAAACCCGCGGCGGCAGGAGCCGGAGTATGTTTTGCAATTGTCTATTATTTTCTCTGGCTAACACTTGATCTGTGAAAAGACATTTCCAAGTCCATCCTGGATAAGAAGATCCGCACGCGCATCCATTGGAGTTGCACTCTTATTAATCAAAACAAGCTTATTTCCCCTGTAATAATCAATCAGGCCGGCTGCCGGATATACGGCAAGCGAAGTTCCTCCCACAATCAGCATATCCGCATGGCTGATATAAAATACCGCATCCTGTAATGTTTTCTGGTTCAGCCCTTCTTCATAAAGAACTACGTCAGGCTTCACCGGACCACCACAGACAGGACAGACCGGAACTCCTTCCGAGTGGAGAATATCTTCCGCGCTGACAAACTGTCCACAACGTTCGCAGTAATTGCGCCATACGCTTCCGTGCAATTCCATGACGTTTTTACTTCCGGCTTTCTGATGCAGACCATCGATATTCTGGGTCACGACCCCTTTCAGTTTTCCTGCTTTTTCCAACTCTGCCAGTTTGAAATGGGTGATATTTGGCTGTGCATCCAGACAGAGCATTTTGTTCCGGTAAAACCGGTAGAACTCTTCCGGATTCTGCCGGTAAAAACTATGGCTTAAAATAGTCTCCGGCGGATACTTATACTGTTGATTATACAAACCGTCCACACTACGGAAATCCGGGATTCCGCTCTCGGTCGATACCCCTGCTCCACCAAAAAATACAATGTTACCCGACTCCTCCACCCATTGCAAAAACTGTTCCGTTGCTTCCATTTTTTCTCCTTTCTCCGCAAACAGGGAAAAAAGAGGCTGTCACCGTGTGACAACCCCTGTCTGATTTCCTGTGCTATATGGCAAATTGATATTTTTAACATTCTTATAATAAGGATGCCAGTTGCTGCTATACAGCCTCTGTATTATAAAATACATCTTTCTTCATCTCTCCGGCAATTTGCTTTGCATTCTCCAGATCATCCAATATCTGGTATGCCGGTGTTGTTGCGTCTTTTAAATTCTCCCGGAGTTCTTCCAGTCTCTGCGCATCCTGTTGCTGCTGCTCACACTGCTGCTGGATATGGTTCGCCTGATTTGCCATCTCATCCATGGAACTTGAAATCTCTTCGCTGACAGCTGCCAGGGAACTGATGGAATCGGAAATCTTTCCCACACTCTTCTGGTTCGCATCATTGATCTCCCATGCAGAATTAATCTTCTCGCTCATATCCCCAAGTGCCTCCACCGCGGTGTTTGCACTATCTGAACTCTTTGCGGATGCTTCTTTGATACGCTCCACGAACTCACTCATGTTGGCTGTCATGTTCTGGGTCTGTTCTGCAAGTTTACGGATCTCTTCCGCAACTACTGCAAATCCTTTTCCGGCTTCTCCTGCACGGGCTGCCTCGATGGATGCATTCAGTGCCAGCAGATTGGTCTGGCTGGAAATGGAATTGATCCCTTCAATGACTTCATTCATATTACTGATAATGTCAAAAAGCTTCTCCATATTCTGTTTCATGGTACTTGATTCACTGATCGTCTTATCGGACAGATCGCGGATAGCCGTCAGCTCCTGCTGTCCCTCTTCGATGTTTTTGTAAATCGCTGCAGATTCTTCCGATGCAGACAATATCGTATTGGTCAGTTCCTCATGCTGGTTGGAAACCTCCCCTGCCACACGCGAACTTTCTGACGCAGACTGCGTAGCGTCCTCCGATGCCTGTGCGATCTGCTGTGAAACAGATTCCATCTTGGAATTATAATCTTTTAAGGCATCCACAACCTCTGCGATCTGTAACGATGCGGATGCATTCTTTGCCAAGATCTGACCGAACTGGCTGCGTCCGTTCACCAGACGGGTATACAGCTGCTGTATCTCCGGATCTTTTGAATAATCTACATTTTTCAATTCCAGAACGGCCTGCAGACCGGCTCTGTCTGTCTTTTTTCCAAATGCCATATTATATACTTCCTCTCTGTTGTAACATACAAATCTCTGTATCTTCTGCCTTTTATTCTGAACTAAAATATGTTTAAAGTCAACATATTTCTATCATAATCCGGATATTTTTTGACAATTTTGCTACTACACACAGGTTGCCATGCGAACAATAACACGATTCTTACAACTTTAGGTTTTCCACACAAGAAATACACTTGCCACAATTCCGGCAGTGGTTGCAAAAAGGGCTCCCGGAAGTGTATATCTTGTCTTTTTTACTTTTACCGACATAAAATAAACCGACATGGTATAAAAAATGGTCTCTGTGCTGCTGAGCATAACCGATGCCGCACGTCCCAGCATCGAATCTGCACCATGTGTTTTGTAGATATCCAGTAAAAGTCCCGTTGCTGCAGAGGAAGAAAACATTTTTACCACAGCAACCGGGATCAGCTCGGTCGGAAATCCTGTCGCCGCCATTACTTTCCCAAGCCACCCGGAAATAAAATCCAAAAAACCCGAAGCCCGCAAAATACCTACTGCTGCCATCAGTCCGATTAGCGTCGGCATAATCTCCACTGCTGTGCGGATTCCGCTTTTTGCCCCTTCCAGGAAATCCTCATATACATGCTGCCGGTGCATCAGGCCATTTCCCACAATGAGCAATACCAGAATCGGAATGACTGCCTCGGATAAGTACAGAATCAAATTCATTTTTCCACCCTCCCAAATGCCTGCCGGAGCTTGATGAAAATAACAGCTGCCAACGTGGAAATACTAGTGGCAATGATGGCCGGTCCTACAATTGCAGCCGGACTTACGGCTCCATACTGGCTGCGATATGCAATGATATTCACAGGTATCAGCTGCAGGGAAGAAATATTAATGATAAGAAAATCACACATCGCGTCTGTCGCCTGATTTGACATTTTCTGCAGCCGCTTTAACTCTTTCATGGCAGAAATTCCTGCCGGTGTTGCCGCCCAGCCCAGCCCCAGAAAATTGGACACCATATTCGTTGCCATATATCTGGCTGCTGTGGAATTTTCCGGAACTGACGGAAACAAAAAACGTAGTATCGGTCCCATTGCAGATGCCGCACGGTTTACCATCCCCCCTTTTTCCGCAATCTTCATAAGTCCTACCCAGAATGCCATGGCACCTGTCATTGTCAGACAAAGGCTTACCGCTTCCTTTGCCGAAGCAAGTGCCTGGTCGGTCACTGCTCCAAGATTTCCAGTCATTGCAGCATACACCACCCCGACAAGAATCATTCCACCCCATAAATAGTTCATCCGCGCCTCCTGTTTGCGTTCTTAAATCATTGTATGGGCTTTGCTTTTTTCATATTCCTTTTGCAATTACCGGATAAACCCAAAAGGGAAGGCATAGCCCAGGCTTTCCCTGCATAAATTTTCTTAAGTTTTCTTACAGGAGTTTCTGGTATGAAACATTTTTTGAAAAAACACCGGATGCTTTCCGTGGGTATTTTTCTGGCTGCGGTACTCTCCATTATTTATGCAGCCATCCTTTCCCCTGCCGGAAAAAATACCGGTTCTTTTTCTGAATTTTGTACCACGCTTTTTCGCGAAGAGATGAAATCCAACACCATGAATCTGCACTTTACGCTAAAAGATCCAAAAGCTGCCGGCATTGACTCTTATGAGATCACGCTTGGCAGTCTGTCCGGTGACAGCCCTCATAACCAGGCCAGACAGCTCAAAAAACTTTCGGAAGAACTCAAAAAATATTCTCACCGCTCTCTCAAAGGAAAAGACCGCTTGACCTGCCGGCTGCTTTCCGATTATATTTCACGCCAGCAGAACCTTGCTGCCTATCCCTATTACGATGAACCTCTGACCCCTTCCGGTGGTGTCACCTCACAGCTGCCTGTGCTTCTGGCAGAGTATACTTTCCGCAATACCAGAGATATTAAAGATTATCTCGGACTGTTGTCGCAGATGGATACTTATTTTTTAGGAATTTTAGATTATGAACAAAAGAAAGCCGATGCAGGACTTTTCATGTCCGATGAAGCCTGCTTAAAAGTCATTGAAGGGTGTGAAGTTTTCACCGAACATCCCGATGACAATTTTCTGATCGATACGTTTTCCAACCGGTTAAATGCCATGGATGGGCTTACGGATACCCAAAAGAATGCTTATTTGAAGCAACATTCCAAAGTTCTGAGTGATCATGTCATTCCGGCTTACAGCCAGATGATCAAAGGACTTACCATGCTGCTGGGACGGGGACATAACAACTGGGGGCTTTGTAACTTCCCGGAAGGAAAAGCCTATTACGAGGCGGTCGTGTCTGCAGATACGGGCTGTGATGACAGCGTGGAAGATCTGTTTTCCCAGATTGCCAAAGCCCGGCGGGAAGATCTCACGTTCTGTCAGAATCTTTTGGAAAAAAATCCGAAACTTGCTTCCCAGTCCCCGAAACCCGATGCTGCCCTAAAAGAGGAAAATGCCATGATTTCCCGGCTGCAAAAAGAAATCCTTACCGACTTCCCTGCACCACCACAGACAGACGTGGAAATCTGCCACGTTGATCCGGCACTCAGTGAGTACTTAGCTCCCGCCTTTTATATCACGGCTCCGATTGATGATATTTCACACAACCGGATCTACATAAACGATGCTAAAAATGATACGGATATCTATTACTTTACAACGCTTGCGCATGAAGGATATCCCGGTCATCTGTACCAGACCATCTGCACCTCCTCCTATGGTGCTCCGGAAGTCCTCTCCCTCCTCAACTATCCTGGTTACACCGAAGGCTGGGCAACCTACACCGAAATGCAGGCTTTTTATTATGCCGGACTTGATCAGGATCTCGCCTCCCTGTTACAGCACAACCAGGCTGCAACACTCAGCCTCTATGCCACTGCGGATATCGGGATTCATTATTTTGGATGGGAAAAAGAAAAAAACGCCGCATTCTGGAGCGAATACGGCGTAGATGATACTGCCACGGTAAAAAGAATCACGGATCTGATCCTCGAAGAACCGGGAAACTACCTAAAATATTATGTTGGCTATCTGAAATTCCGCCAGATGCGTGAACAGCTTGCGCTCGAAAACAAAAGCTTTTCGGTGTCTGCATTTCACGAAGCAATCCTTCGCACCGGTCCTTCGCCTTTTTCCGTTCTCGAAGAAACCGTGCGGGATCAGTTAAAATAAAGTCCATTGATCTTTTTTATTTTAACAGTGCCTGATAGATATCGCGCTTGCTGACCCCACGGTCTTTTGCGACACGTTTCATGGCTTCCTTGCGGTCAATCCCCTGGGACTCGTAATGCGCCATGTGTTCCTCCAGGGAAAGTGCTTCCCATCCGGCCTGTTCCTCCTTTTTCATCTCTTCGCGGGAACGGCCGGCAATGATGAGGACATATTCCCCACGCGGCTCATTGACTTCGTAATAGGATAAACTGTCCGTAAGCGTCATCTGCAGCTTTTCTTCATGCCGCTTGGTCAGTTCCCGGCAGATGGTAAGCCTGCGGTCTCCGCCGAGGGTATCCGAAAGTTCCTGCAAAGTGCGCACAAGGTGGTGTGGTGCTTCGTAGATAATAATCGTACGTGTCTCGGTCTTTAATTCTTCAAGCACCGCCTGATGCTCCTTTTTATCCTTGGGAAGAAACGCCTCAAATGCAAACCGGCGTGTCGGAAGTCCCGACATGGTCAGTGCGGTGATACAGGCGGCTGCGCCCGGCAGCGAAGTGACCGGAATCCCTTCTTCATAGCAGATGCGCACAATATCCTCCCCGGGATCGGAAATGCCCGGTGTCCCTGCATCTGTAATTAATGCAATGTTTTTACCCTCACGCATTTTTGCGACAAGCTGGTAGGCCTTATCGATTTTGTTGTATTCGTGATAGCTGGTCATCGGTGTCTTAATCTCGAAATGGTTGAGCAGCCGGATGGAGTTTCTCGTATCCTCTGCTGCGATCAGATCCACTTCCTTGAGTGTCCGCAGTACACGGTATGTAATATCCTCAAGATTGCCGATCGGAGTGGCACACAGATAGAGTGTGCCGGTTTTATGTTGTTCCATGATTGTTCCTTTCTCGTTTTGCAATGTTCTGCTATAATTTTAGAATATGATTAAAAAGCCATACTTGTCAAGTCGCAAAATTGTGATTATAACAACAGACATTTTCCATTTTATATTGTATATTTTTTTTAAATTTCAAAAAACTAATTCTGTAATAACAGAACGACAGAGATGGCAAAGGTACGTTTCTAATCGGTACCGATGCGACAAACAAAGACCTGGTCAAAGGCGATCTGCTGGTCATTCCAGGTGGCACACTCTGCGGTGTGCAAAGCGACACCGGAGCTATTTACACAGAAATCATTATCAAACAGGAGGCTATTATGAACAATTTGGTAAAAGCAGGAGAAGTAATGAAATTAAAGGATCTGATTTCCTATGAAGAAGGAAGCATCAGTAATCTTGATGTAGCAAGCACCGACACAATGAAGTTTGTGCTCATGGCATTCGACAAAGGAACCGGGCTGACTCCACATCGCGCACCAGGCAATGCGATTATTTTCGCACTGGACGGAAAAGCAACCATCAATTATGAGGGCAGGGATCATGTAATCTCAGCCGGAGAAAATTTCCGTTTTGAGAAAGATGGTCTGCACAGTGTGACCGCAGACGAGCAGTTTAAGATGGCTCTGCTTTTGGTAATCGAATAACCCCTTTTCCATTGAAAAATATCGTGCTAAAATAACATCTGAGGGTAGAAAAGAGGATTTTATTTATGCGCGATAACACACAACATTTATATAACAATTTTGAATTAAGAAAGCTACTGATTCCCATCATTGTGGAACAGCTGCTTTCTTCTTTAATGGGAACCGCCGACACAATGATGGTCAGCAACGTCGGATCTGCAGCCATCTCCGCCGTTTCTCTGGTGGATTCCATCAATATTCTTGTCATTCAGGCACTGTCTGCGCTTTCCGCCGGGGGCGCGATCCTGTGTTCCCAGTATCTCGGCAGCCAGAACAAAAAAAATGCCAACCGTTCTGCTCGGCAGGTTTTGTTTGTCATGGTCATTCTGTCTGTAACTTTATCCGTTTTCTGTCTGATATTCCGTGATCCGCTGCTTCATGTAATCTTTGGAAAAGTAGAACGCGATGTCATGATCAATTCCCGGATTTATTTCTTCTTTACTCTGTTATCGTTTCCGTTTATCGGACTGTACGATGCCGGCGCTTCGATTATGCGCTCCCAGAACAACAGCCGTAATCCGATGATCATCTCGGTTATTTCCAATTTTATGAACATTGGAGGAAATGCGATTTTGATCTTTGTACTTGGCATGGGCGTCGAAGGTGCGGCGATATCCACTCTGGTATCACGTATTTTCTGTGCCATCGTCGTTATCTGGCAGCTGCGCAATGACAATGCCCCGATCTGTATCCGCAATTATTTTTCCATCCGCCCCGACTGGTATCTGATTAAAAAAATTCTGTTTATCGGAATTCCGTCCGGTATTGAAAACAGTATGTTTCAGTTCGGTAAACTTGCCATCCAGTCTACGGTTTCCACACTTGGAACCGTAGCGATTGCCGCGCAGGCAATGACCAATATTCTGGAAAACTTAAACGGTATTGCTGCCATAGGTATCGGAATCGGACTGATGACCGTGGTCGGTCAGTGCCTGGGTGCAGGGCGCAAAGATGAGGCCATCTATTATATTAAGAAATTGTCCTGGCTGTCAGAGGCAGTCATCATCGCAAGCTGCCTGCTCGTTTTTGCACTGACCAAACCGATTACCCTGCTTGCCGGAATGGAACCTGCCAGCGCAAAACTGTGCTTTTTCATGATAAGTTTCATCACGATCGTAAAGCCAGTTTCCTGGGTACTTTCCTTCATCCCACCCTATGGTATGCGCGCTGCAGGTGACGTAAAATTCTCCATGATCACCTCCTGCTGCACCATGTGGCTGTGCCGGGTAAGCCTGTGCATTTATCTCTGCCGGGTATGGGGATTCGGCCCGATTGCTGTCTGGATCGGTATGTTTTCCGACTGGACGCTGCGCGCGATCATTTTCTCCATCCGTTTCCACTCCCGGAAATGGTTAAATCATCGCGTCATTGAAAAATGAGGCAAACCGGCAATTAATCTTTTATATATCTCTGATTTCTGCTATTGGGCTTATCAGGGATGGTCATGTGGATCAAATGCATCTCCATTGCCGGACGCAGATAATTTCTACGAAAACCTTCCCTTGATTTCAGCCCCAGTTTTTCCATAAGAGCATTGCCCGTGTATGAAATATCATATTCCATAACCGCCAGCAATTTTTGAACAGATTCCGGAATCTGCTGATAATCGTCACTAATCTGAACCGAGAGTTCATCGAGAATTTTATCAATCTGTGACAGCATAAACTCAATAAAAAACGTGGATTCTCCTTCCACATGACATCGGGCAATTGCATCATAATAATCCTCCTGAAACTTTTCAACCTGACTTTCAATCGGAATATACTCAAATATTGGTTTCCATTTCGAAAGAATAGCCGTATGCCACAATCTTGCCATCCTCCCGTTGCCATCCGAAAACGGATGAATAAACACAAACTCATAATGAAATACACTGCTTAAAACCAGTGGATGCACTTTTGTCTGTGCCTCTCGCATCCAGCCAAAAAGCTCATTCATCAATTGTGGAACATACTGCGCTGGCGGTGCCATAAAAATGCATTGCTCTCCATTAAATACTCCCTCTTCTCCCCTTCGAAAATCACCAGACTCTTCCACAATATATCTTGTCATAATTCCATGAAATTTCTTTAAATCATCTATACTATATGGATCAAGTTCCAATATTTTTTCATATGCATCGTATGCGTTTTTTACTTCCTGTATTTCTTTTTGTTCTCCCAGCACCAGTTTTCCATTGATGACATCCCTGACCTGATTCAAAGAAAGCGAATTTGCCTCTATTTTTAAGGATGAATGAATAGATTTAATACGATTATTTTTCCTAAGGTGTGGTTTCGCCTCCATATCACTGAGCAATGTAATACGCCCGATTTTTTCCGAAATAGATGCTACATAAGATACTATACGATTTGTAATTGTAAACGGCGGTTCATACATGTCTTTCCATCCTCCACTACTTGCGTATTATCTTGCGTACTTTCTTCCTCAATTATACAGAAAAACATGCGAAATTCCAATAGTATTCCAGACAGAAAAAAGCCGATGCATCCCAGACGATGCACCGGTTTTTCCGTTTACTATATAAAATACTCCCTTGTATCGGCTGTTAAGTCAGCCACCCTTTTAAGCTTTCAGATCCAGTGAACGGATCTCCTGCCGAACCTTTAAAATCATGGACGGGCTGACAGAAAGCTCATCATATCCCATACTAAGAAATGTCTCAGTCAGTGTCGTGTCTGCGCCAAGCTCGCCACAGATACCAACCCAGCAGCCACCCTTATGACCATTGTCTACAATCATCTTCAGCATCTTTAAGATTGCCGGATGATGGGAATCATAAATGTTATCAAGCTTTGGATTCTGCCGGTCGATCGCCAGTGTATACTGTGTCAGATCATTCGTTCCGACAGAGAAGAAATCCACTTCCTGTGCCAGTTCTTCGGACATCATGACAGCTGCCGGAGTCTCGATCATAATACCAAGCTCGACGTCCTTGTACGGAATCTTTTCCTCATCCAGTTCTTTTTTCACTTCCTCGATGATCTTCTTTATGGTCTGTACCTCTGTGACAGAAATGATCATCGGGAACATGATGGCGATGGTTCCGTAATAGCTTGCCCGATACAGTGCACGAAGCTGTGTCTTGAATACCTCGCGGCGGTCAAGGCAGATACGGATCGCACGGTACCCCATTGCCGGATTATCTTCTTTGTCGAGTCCGAAATAATCCACCTGCTTGTCCGCACCGATATCAAGTGTACGGATGATGACTTTCTTTCCTGCCATTGCCTCGGCTACCTTGCGGTATGCTGCAAACTGTTCTTCCTCGGTTGGATAATCCCTGCTCTCCAGATAAAGGAATTCGCTTCGGAACAGTCCGATGCCGCCGGCATCATTTGCCAGTACCGATGCCACATCCCCAACGCTTCCGATATTTGCATACAGGTTGATCTTTGTTCCGTCCTTTGTGATATTCTCCTTGCCCTTGAGTTCCTGCAGCAGACGCTTTTTCTCTTCATCCTCTGCTTTCTTCTTCTGGTAAGCTTCCATAACGGAGACCGGTGGATCAATGATGATCTTACCCTCGTATCCATCTACGATACCCATTTTTCCATCGACATCTTCCGGAAAATCGACACCGATCAGTGCCGGGATATTCATGGTACGGGCCAGAATCGCGGTATGGGAATTGGTGGAACCGTGACGGGTGACAAAGGAAAGCACCTTCGATTTATCAAGCTGTACGGTCTCACTTGGTGCCAGATCATCGGCAAGTAAAATCACCGGCTCATCGGCATTCAGGTCATTTCCTCCGTTGCCCTGCAGGATGGAAACTACGCGGTTTGACACATCCCTGACATCGGCTGCACGCTCACGCATATAATCATCATCCATTGCCGCAAACATCTCGGAAAATGTATCTCCGGTCGTTGCCACGGCATATTCGGCATTCACCTGCTGGCCTTCAATCATATTTGTGATGGATTCGATATAATCAAGGTCATTCAACATCATCTGATGTACTTCAAAGATTGCTGCATTGACTTCACCGACTTCTTTTAATGCCTTATCATAAAGCCCGGCAAGCTGCTGTTTTGCGGTATCTTTGGCATCTTCAAACCGTTTTACCTCTTTTGCGGTATCTGTGATTTTCTCCCGTTTTACCTGATTTTCTGATTTGCGGTATATGGCAAGGCGGCCGATGGCCACCCCGCTGTATACGCTTTTACCCTGAATTGTCATAGCGTCACCTCATCCTTTTGCTGATTCATTCTCCGTAAACGGTTGCCGGAACGGTTTCTTACAGTTTCTCCTCTAAGAATTTGCCAAGTGCTGCGATTGCTTCCTCTTCCTGATCTCCATCCGTCTTTAATATGATTTCCTGTCCGCATTTAACACCAAGACCCATAACTCCGAGGATTCTCTTTGCGTCTACTTCCTTGCCATCCTTGCTGATGGTTACTTTACATGGATATGCAGCGGCTGCTTTTACCAGCTCGCCTGCCGGTCTTGCGTGGATTCCCTGCTCGTCTTTGATGGTATAAGTAAATTCTTTCATGATCATTCTCCTTTTCAAATTTTGTTTCTTTATCAATGTTACTGTTTACAGATTTTTCTGTCCGTTTATTCAGCATCCTTTTTGATCAGTCCGAGCAATACGGCTGTAATGAAAGAGCCGACTGCCCATGCAAGGATGTATAAAAGCGGATGTCCTACGGTTGCAAATACGAAGATTCCACCGTGAGGAGCCATCAGTGTGCACTTAAACAGTGCGGATAAAAATCCTGCAACTCCGGCACCAATTAAGGTACATGGAATTACGTGAAGCGGATCTGCTGCTGCAAACGGGATCGCACCCTCGCTGATGAAGGAAGCACCCATTACAAAGTTGGATACCTTGGATCCACGTTCTTCCTTTGTGAATTTCTTCGGGAAGAACTGGCAGGCAAGCGCGATTCCGATCGGAGGAACCATACCACCGACCATGATCGCTGCCATGGCAATGTAACATGCCTGAACAGCCGGGTCGCCTGGCTGTGCACCTTTTTCAATCATCTGGCTTGCAGTTGCCAGTACGCCGGTACCAAATACATAAGCGGCTTTGTTGATTGGACCACCCATGTCGATCGCCATCATTGCTCCAAGGATCAGTCCGAGTACGGTGATGTATCCCGCATCAGAGATTGCGGTCAGTCCGTTGCTCAGTCCGGTATTGATCAGTCCGATCAATGGGTTAAAGATGAAGCACATTAAAATACTGATAATTAAAATTCCAAGCAACGGATAAATCAGAGTCGGCTTGATTCCGTCTAAGGAAGCCGGCAGTTTTGAAAACGCTTTTTTCAGGAACAGTACAATAAATCCGGCAAGGAATCCGGCTAAAATTCCGCCAAGGAAACCGGAAACGGTGTTACCGCCGTTAGCACCCTGGAATGCAAAGTCTGCGATAAATTTCTGGAAACCGGTTGTGGAATCCGCCCAGTTGTAACCGGTGACTAATGCGTTACCACTCGAGGCTAACAAACCGCCCGTAAAACCAACTGCAAGTCCCGGCCGGTCTGCGATCGAGTATGCAATGTAACCTGCAAGCACCGGAACCATCAGTCCCATTGCCAGTCCTCCGGCATACTTGAAGAATGCCGATAACGGCGTACAGGAACCGAATGCCGATCCACCGGTTGCACCATAGCCCATCAGGGTATCGATCAGAAATGCAATCGCTGTCATGATGCCGCCGCCGATAACGAACGGAAGCATGTGGGATACCCCACTCATCAGGTGTGTGTAAATCATGTGTGCGGTAGAACCACCCTCTGCTTTTTCTTCTTTTCTGCTGCCCTCTGCCGCATGGTAGACAGGTGCATCCCCGGCCACGGCACGGTTTAACAGCTGCTCTGCCTTGTTGATGCCGTCTGCAACCTTGCACCCAATGACTTTCTTTCCATCGAAGCGGTCCATCGGAACTTTGGTGTCAGCTGCAACGATGATTGCGGTCGCTCCTGCGATCTCTTCATCGGTAAGCACATGCTTGGCTCCGCCGGAACCTCTGGTCTCTACCTTAATCGTGATTCCCATCTCAGCTGCATGCTTCTCTAAGCTTTCCGCTGCCATATAAGTATGTGCGATTCCGGTCGGGCATCCGGTTACGGCAAGTACCTTGTATTTTGCCCCAGTTTCGTCTTCTTTTTCATCCTCATCTTTTGCGCTTTCCGCATCATCGATGACTTTTAAGAATTCGTCTACGGTCTTTGCATTTTTCAGTCCGTTGGTAAAATTCTCATCCATCAGAAGTACGGAAAGTTTGCTGAGCACCTCCAGATGTACATTATCCTCGGTGTTTGGAGCTGCAATCAGAAACAGTAAATTGACAGGTGCTCCATCTAACGCGTCAAACTCTACGCCATCCTTTACTACCATAGCTGCCAGTCCCGGTGCTTTCACAGCATCTGACTTGCAGTGTGGGATCGCAATTCCCTCTCCAATTCCGGTTGTTCCTTCTTCTTCTCTTGCAAAAACCCCCTTGCGGTAAGTTTCCACATCGCGGATTTTTCCGCTTTTTGCCATGAGATCAACCATTTTGTTTAAAACATCCTGTTTTCCGGCTGCAGAACCGTTCAGTTCAATGCTCTCGGCTGCAAGCAAATCTCTGATTCTCATAGTATACCCTCCTTAAAATAATTTTTGATTTGCATCCATCAATGCAAGTACTTCCTTTTTTGTTGCCAGTTCTTCGGAAAAAGCACTGGCACTTCCGGTACATACACCATAGCGGAATGCATCTGCATAGCTGCCACCATTTAAATATCCATATATAAAACCAGCCACCATGGAATCTCCGGCGCCTACCGAATTGACGAGCTTTCCTTTCGGTGCCTCAGCCCGGAACTCCTGACCGTCTTCCGTCACAAGGACGGCCCCGTCACCTGCCATGGAAACAAGAACATTTCTTGCACCTTTTTCCTGCATGCGTTTTGCATATGTTACAACATCATCCTTATCATTGATTACCGTGTGGAAAATCTCTCCCAGCTCATGATTGTTTGGTTTGATCAAAAACGGATGATAAGCAAGTACGTTCATCAGCAGATCTCTGGTCGCATCTACTACAATATTGAGTTTCTTGTTCTGCAGATGTTCCATGATATCCATATACATGGATTCCGGCATTGTGTCCGGGATGCTTCCGGCAAGTACCAGTGTATCGCCATCCTGCAATGCATCCAGTTTTCCGTAAAGCTTCCGGATATCTTCTGATGCAATCTTTGGTCCCTGTCCGTTGATTTCCGTCTCGGTCTGTGCCCGGAGTTTTACGTTGATACGGGACAATCCTTCGGTAACGTGAATAAAATCTGCGGTAACACCTTTCTCCTGAAGAAGCCGTGTGATGGCATCTCCGGTAAATCCTGCCATAAATCCAAGTGCTGTGCTTTCTTCCCCGAGATTTTTCAGTACCATTGAAACATTGATTCCTTTCCCACCCGGAAAAATAATTTCCTTGCTGGTACGGTTGACCACACCGGTCATAAAGTTGTCCACATTTACAATGTAATCAATGGATGGGTTAAATGTTACGGTATAGATCATTCTTTCACCTCCACAATATTTTTGTATTTTTTAAGTGCCGGCTTGTACAGCTCCGTTGTTAAGATGGTTGCCTGTTCAAAATCAGCAAATTTCACACTGGAAAGCTGGTCAAACTTGCTGGCATCTGCCAGAATATAGCAGCGTTTGCAATTCTTCATGGAATATTTCTTTACCATGGCTTCCTTGATCTCCGGGGTGGAATATCCTTTGCTGACGCTGATTCCGTTCGTTCCCCAGAATCCTTTGGTAAAGTTATACTTGGAAAGCATCTCCATGGCTTCCTCCCCGACGATCGCCTCTGTCTGGGATTTGAATTCGCCTCCCAGCAGATAAACACGGCAGCCCTTTTCCGCCAGAAGCTTTGCATGGCTGATGGCATTTGTCACAAACACCGCCTGTGTCTCCTTAATAAAAGGGATCATCGCCTCGGTGGATGTTCCGGCATCCAGATAAACAAAATCATCCGGGCGGATGAGTGATGCTGCATACTTTGCAATTGCATTCTTTTGTTCCGCATTCATCGTCTTACGGTTTCTGACATCCTCATCATGTGTACTCACACTCGGCCGTTTGGCGATTGCACCGCCATGCACTTTGGTCAGAAGACCATTCTCATCCATTGTGATTAAATCCCGGCGGACGGTTGATTCTGAAGCGTCAAGTGCAGTCATAAGTTCCTGTATTGTGGCACTTCCCTCCGCTTCTATTATGGACAGTATCCTTGAAAATCGTTCTTCTGCAAGCATATGCCTCACTCCTTTGTTTTCTTTTTCGTTCACAATCTTTCAAAATCGTTCATTTGACAGTTCTTATTATAGTTACATTTTCTGTCATCGTCAATCACTTTCCGTCAAAATCATTCACAAAAACAGAACTGGGATTTTGTGCATAATGTCATGTTATTGAACAAGGCGGCTATGGCTCGAAAGGACAGGGGAGGGGGGACACCAATGGCAATCCGGCTCATGCTCCTTGCAATTAAGAGGCTGTAGGAATTTTTATTTCAATTATTATCAGGCGGACGCAACCGGTGGTCATTCGCCTTCCGGGCTCAGTGACCACCTGCCTCGTACATCCATGTACGAGGCTTGCTGAAAATTGAAAAAATTCCAACAGCCTCTAAAATGCAGGAGAAATCGCCGGGTTGCCATTGGTGTCCCCCTCCCCGGTCCTTTCTACCTAGCAGTTTACAGTACAATTGTTTCACACCATGTCAAAAGCCTATTATGTTTTGTAAAAAGAACAGCATACTTATTGAGAGTATGTGTATTATTTGCTACAATATCCCCGGAATATGACAAAACAGGTTTTTCTGTAAGTTTCTTGGTATTATCTTAATAGAAATGCAGAAAATTTTATTTTACAATGATCCATTACAAACACAAGGAGGAATTATCATGAGAGGTGTCGAAACCCGAATTCAGGAAATCCGTCACAAAATTTTTACAGAAGTAGCCCGTATGGCTTATCATACCGAATGGCCTGTAAAGGAACGTATGGAAGAACTTCCATATAAGATTATTCCGGGAGAAACCGGAAATTTCAGAAACGATGTATTTTTGGAGCGTGCAATCGTAGGCGAGCGCCTGCGTCTGGCAATGGGCCTGCCAAACCGCAGTGCTGCAGAGCATGCCCCGGTATCCGATGGCATTGAAGCTGCTGACCAGGCAGAAACTTACTATACTCCGCCTCTCATTAATGTCATTAAATTTGCCTGCAATGCCTGTCCCACAAAACGTGTGCATGTAACGGACGGCTGTCAGGGATGTCTGGCACACCCTTGTATGGAGGTCTGTCCAAAGGATGCCGTATCCTTAGACCGTACCACCGGCAGATCTATCATTGACCAGGAGAAATGTATCAAGTGCGGCCGCTGTGCAAGTGTCTGCTCCTATAACGCCATTATCATTCAGGAACGTCCATGTGCCAAAGCATGCGGTATGGATGCCATTACTTCAGATGAAAACGGCAAAGCCAATATCGATTATGACAAGTGTGTTTCCTGCGGTCAGTGTCTAGTAAACTGCCCGTTCGGTGCCATTGCTGACAAATCCCAGATTTTCCAGACAATCCGTGCCATCCAGTCCGGTGAAAAGGTTTATGCAGCTGTCGCTCCTGCATTTGTCGGTCAGTTCGGACCAAAGGTTACCCCTGGCAAGCTGCGTGCTGCCATGAAAGAACTCGGGTTTGCAGATGTTTTTGAGGTAGCAATCGGTGCGGATCTGTGTGCAAAACAGGAAGCAGAAGATTTCTTAAAAGAAGTGCCGGATGAACTTCCATTCATGGCAACTTCCTGCTGTCCGGCATGGTCTGTCATGGCAAAGAAATTATTCCCGGATCACGCCAACTGTATTTCCATGGCACTGACTCCGATGACATTAACTGCACGTCTTATCAAAAAGCATAACCCAAATGCGAAGGTTGTCTTTATTGGACCATGTGCAGCTAAAAAACTCGAAGCAATGCGCCGCAGCGTCCGCAGTGAAGTAGATTTCGTACTCACCTTTGAAGAAATGGCGGGTATTTTTGATGCAAAACATGTGGATCTGGAAAACATGGAAGAAGATCCGGATGGTGTAAGTGACGCTTCCACCGATGGAAGAAACTTTGCCGTTGCCGGTGGTGTTGCACAGGCTGTCGTAGATGTCATCAAACGGGATCATCCGGAACAGGAGATCAAGGTGGCAAATGCCGAGGGATTAAAGGAATGCCGTCAGCTTTTAAAACTTGCCACATTAGGCAAATATCCGGGTTATCTGCTCGAAGGCATGGCCTGTCCTGGCGGATGCGTCGCCGGAGCCGGAACCATGCAGGCAATCAAGAAATCCCAGACAGCTGTCGGTCTGTATGCCAAGAAAGCAAACCATCAGTTCTCAAGCGAAACCGAATACATCAAAGAATTGGATAAACTGGTCGATTAAATATCTGCCATATAAAAAAGCCCTGCGCTTTCGGAAATTCCGAAAACGCAGGGCTTTTTGTCTGTTCTTTTATTCTACTTCAATTCCCGTATCAAAGGTCCATTTCCACTGACCAAAGGAAGATGTGTATCTGCTGGTTCCTGCAATATCATTGTCAATCATAATTCCGCTGCATGTAGAATGAATCCGCCAGTACCTACTGTTTCCATACTTATGCACAATCGTGCGGCCACTGTAACTGTACTTATCTCCTGCAGATCTCTTAATCGTTCCTTTCGCATAGACACCAATATCTTCCAAATAATCTTTTACCGCTTCCATTGAAGAAAATTCTCCGAAATATATGGCTATATGGGAGGAAGAACCGCCCTTTCCATAAACAACAACATCTCCAAGTTCCAACTGGGAAAGGCTTTTCCCACTGCTTTTTCTTCCAATAGACTTCTTTGTGCCGGAATTCCACTGGATCGCACCCTTTGTTGCAACCCCTGTTGTATACGAAATACTCGATCCGCTTACCCAGTCTCTGGTACAATGTGCTCCAACACTGACATTTTTCAGTGCAGTCCCTTTCCGTCCCTTACTCTCCAGACGATTCAGGGCTGCCCGTGTGTAACCACTGCAGTCACAGCGGATTCCATCAACCACACTGCCATAACTCTTTCCCAGAAATCCCTTACACAATGTTTTCCGGTAATTATCCTGTGCCACAACCGCAGTACTTTTCTTTCCTGCTGCTTCTGCCGGTGCTGCAGTACCCCCTACTACAACTGCCGCCAGCAAAATACCTGCGATCAGCTTCTTACCCCATGTAACCTTAAACTTCAATGCCTATCCTCCAATTTGTTACAACTTTGTTACTTAACTATAACATATAGTAACAAAAATCAGAGGCTTTTTCAAGAAAAATGTGCAAAAAAGTTTCATTTTTATCTCATTTTTTATGCTTTTTTAATATTTTTGGGTCTCAATCTCCTGGAAATCATTTTTCATATCATACGAAATAAGTGAAAAATCATCCCGTTCCACATGAAGCACATAAAAACGGTCACCCGAAGAAAGTCCCCTCATCTGTTCTGCACCGGTCCACGTATCCATTTTCTGCTGTGTTCTCTTTAAGGAAATTTTCTTTACAAAAGACGTTCCATCCCACTGAAACAGCATATACCTGTTATAATTGGTTTTGGTCCAGGTCTCTGTCGCAAATCCGACCAATCCACGTCCGGTATCTACAAATGCACACTTGTAATTCTCTGCGGCACTACAGAAATCTTCGTTTATCGTCACAGAATCCAAAATCCTGAGGTTTATCGGATCGGAGATATCAAACATTGTCAGTTTTACCCCTGTCTTCTCGCTTGTCTTAGCATCGGTTTCATAGCCGATGCCAAGCAACAGTCCATCTCCAAACGGGTGCAGATAATCGGAATATCCTGTCATCTTCACATTTCCCAGCGGCTTCGGATGTGCCGGATCGGAAATATCTACTGCAAACAACGGGTCGGTATTATGATAAGTAATGAAATATGCTATATTTCCCAGATACCGTGCCGCATAAATCTCTTCTCCCTTTGCAATATTTTCCAGCAATCCCTCTTTTTTCAGATCCGCATCCAGCAGATACAGGCGGTTTCCGGATAAAGAATTTTGGGAATCTGTTGTCAGAATACGAAGTTCTCCCCCACTTTCCGAAATAGCAAACGTATCCCGGATCTCCCCCTTTACGGTTGTTTCTGCAATTGCTGAAAACATTCCATTCTTATAAGAAAACTTGGCGATCTTTGTCTTTTCTCCACGCTCATATTCCATCTGATACAGATAGATTGCATCCGTTCCCATATAAACCTGTCGTCCGCTGTCGAGAAGCACCATATGGTCTGCAGCCTTCGATGGCTCTTTAAGATTTACAGATGCCATAATGACTTCTGTTGTCCCATTCTTCTGCACATAAAAACATCCGGCATCTGCTTTTTTCCCGGCAATTTCCGGAATGACCTGAGCCTTCCAGTTCTTTCCGTCTCTGGACACCCAACGGTCAGTAAACAGATAAATAAAATTTCCAACCTTACGGGAACTCTGGTATGCTCCATCCATTTTCATGGTTGCACTTAATACCGGATTTGCGCGTTCGGAAATGTCATACGTCAAAAGAACTGTACTCACATTTCCGTCCGGTTCATATTTGTAACATCCGATAAAACCGGAATCATTGTCAGCCTCCGTGCTGTCGGACTGAATCTCCTCCTGTTGTGTTTCCCATCCCTGCTTGATAACATACAGCCGGTCATTATCCACGTATAGCTGCAAAAGGATGTCATTTTCCGTCAGTTCCGGCCGTATTTCCGACAGCTTACGCATATTTTTGTCCCGAATATCCACAATGGTCACCCGGTCATCATTCAGCACATACAGATAATTTCCGTCATTTTTGACGATGTCCCCCTCGTCCACACCGTTTACCTGCAAATTGGTGTCGGAATGGGTACCGGATGACTCTTTTTTCGCCTCGGCAGAACCGGTATCTTCCACAAAAAACAAATCATCCACTGTGCCTTCTGCCAACTCCTTTTGTGAATTGGATTTTTTCTGTACCGCTGCATATACATCCTGGTAACTTTTTGCCAGAGTAAATGCACCGATTTGTTCTTTCTTTTCTGTATCCTGCGTACTGTCGACAGTTTCTGTTACGGAAAGAGCAGCCTTTTTCGGTTGCGCATCATCGGTTCCATACTTATTCCATCCATAGGTTCCGACCGCAATCACCAGCACTGCAACTGCCGCAGCAATTCCGGCAAATCTCCGGTAATGTCTGTGTTCTTTCCTGCCTGCGGATGTCCGATTTTTCCGCTCCTCCAGCATCTGCTGCACCGCCCCGGGTGTCAGAGTATCCGGCACGGTAATCTGCTCTGCGGATCTGTCTATTTTCTCTTTCCATTCTTCCAGATTCTGTTCCTGCATATTCTCACCTCAATCCCTTCAGCTGTTTTTCCATCCGCTGCAACGCCCGATGTTCTCTCGACCGCACAGTATTCTCATTCATTGCAAGAATCTGTGCAATCTCCCGCGTCTTATATCCACCGAAGACATGCATTCCCACAATCATGCGGTCCTCCTCATCCATCGTAAGAAATGCACGCCGGACTTCTATATATTCCTCACGGGTATCACCCCATACATAGCCGTCCCAGCCACCGTTTTCTTCCGTCAGTTCTTCTCCCCGTTGATAGTATTCCCGCATTTTCTGTTTGCACATATTTGCCACGATACGATACATCCAGGCGGAAAAAGCATCTTCCTTCCGCAATTTCCCGATATTTTCAAATGCTTCCATCACAGCGGCACTGACCACATCCTCCGCATCCTGTGTATTTCCAAGCGTATATAGCGCAAACTGATACAGCCTCTTATAAATTGTCCCATACAATTCGGCAAACGCTGCGGTATCCCCGCGCTTTGCCCTTTTTACTAATAAACGTTCATCCATGGAAGGCCCTCCTATCTATACAGTGTATCGGAGGTGTATTTTTGTTGCAAGAAAATAAAAAAAGCGGTAAACTTCATCAGTTCACCGCAATTTCCAATTGAAATCTTTTTTCTATCATCTTAAGATAGCGTTCGTCATAACTTGCAGCCACAAGCATTGGTGCATATGCATCCCTTCCACTAATCCGAAACATATAGGGAAATGCTCCAAAATGCTCCAGATACTGCTCTGCAAAATCCAAAATTCCCCGTTGGATTTCCCCGATTCCCTCTGGATTAAAATCATATTTGCCAAATTCCAGTGTAATATCCACCGTTTCCAGATAAATGCTTTCCTTTTCTGTCTGATATCTTCCATCATGAAATCCCTGAAACGAAGGTGTCAGGGAAGAAAGCAACAGTTCCCAGAACACATTATAATCCTTATTTGGATCATGCTTTTTCAACAGATCACGGTTCATCTGTCCGGAATACAGATAGGCCACCAGCCTGCCATCCTGCAGGAATGGATCGGACGCATCAGGCTGGGCATTATGAATGGTATTTGTCCCCGCAACAATCCCTGTGATCCGGCAATCCATCCCCCATACCTTTTCCACCAGATGGGAAAGCGCGAGCGCACCGCTTCCCGCCCAGCCAATATCAACCGCTGCTACGTTTTCACATCCATGCAGAATCTCCCGGTAATACTTTTCTGCTGCAACCTGCTGTTCCTCATAATGTGTCATCACCCGCTCCCATTTTGCCTCAATAAACCGTCGGAGCAGATATGCATTTTTGTCTGTCAGCTCATCCTCTGCCCGCAAATCAATAAATTTCTGCTTTCTGCCGGCACCCGATTTTCGTTCCCATACATCCCATATTTCCTGCCAGTCTGAAAGTTCCGGAAGCAATTGTTCCAATTCCATGGAACGCAGAGCCTCCCCTATCGTAATCTTTTGATTGACCTTGTGATAAATGAATCTCCGGAAAAAATCGTGCTTATCCTCATCTGCCATCAGTTTTGTGGCCGCTTTCCGTGACCAGTAGACATATACCGTCCGGTCATCGGGATATAATTTCTGGTAAACTCTGCGGAGAATATCTCCATCCCGCGCCAGAAACAGTAACTGATCGAGATAATGCTGCTCATAATATTCATGAATAAAATGGCAATACCCCACAACAAACAATCCACCATACACATATCCATATTCGTAATCTATACTGAATTTTTCTGATCCATTGTACAAATGATTGGATACCAGCCCCCGGTATGCCCCGCCGATCATCGATGACATATCCATCGGACGGTACAGTAACACATTTTTATTTACATTCTGATAGGGCAGAATATCCAGCCCGCTCGCCTTTGCCATTTTCTGATCACTGTGTGGATTGTCACCGATATGTACAATACGCGCACCGGAAAAATCGCGGATCACACGGTGGAACAGATCTCCACCGGCTTTATTCTCTCCATACTCATTGGAGATGTAAATACGCTCGGCTCCCGTATATCCGGTTTTCTGCAGTATTCTCTCAATACAGGAGCGTGGAAGATACATGTCCGAAACAATGATCATGCGCTTTCCCAGTTTCTGCAGACGTTTCCATACCTGCAGCATATACGGATTTGCATAACAGAGTTTTTCCTCGGTCTCACACTCCAGCCGCATTCCTTCTTCTGCATTCAGGCCGGTATCTTCCTCCAGATTTTCCCATATATCCTGTAACGACACTTCCGTATGTCCGTTTTTTTGTCTGCATTTCATCCGGGCATCCCATTCTGCCCACACACGTAAATTCTTAAAATCGAGGAAATCAAATTTTTCTCCAATCAGATAAAACACATCTGTCGGAGAAGAAAACGGGCGAAAAATCAATGTATCAAAAATATCAAATGAGATCACATCGTAATCTTTGATTTTTCTGACAAAATCCTCTACAGAAAGAATCCCTGCATCTTTCTGGTGTCCTTCGGATTCACTGGTTTTTATCATCAATTTGTGTTTTTCATAAATTTCCATCTCTGGAATTCTTCCGAGAAATCTACAGAACAATACATAATATGCGAAATTTATCCACAACAAATATGCCCAGGAAAACATTCTGCGCATACCGGTTGCATCATCATGTACCTTATGATACCGGTATGAAATTCCCGGATGCCTGTTTACCAGAAAACTGTATACTTCACTTCTCATATCTTAAAAACCTTTTCAAATGAGTTGTAACTTACTTGCTTCTATATCTTTAATTTTATAAAACAAATTATTGTATCTACGTTACTCGTATGTTATGATACATATACCTATTTGTTATTCTGTTTTTCTTTTTTCAGTATTATAAAAACAACAATCTTTTTATTTTTCCAAATATTATACACACAACAGTATAGGAGGATATTACATGGCCAATACACGCCATACTTACCATCTTCATTCGAAAGAGATTGAAGAAATTATTCGTAACAACGGGCTGCCTGAAGAAATTTCCACGGAAACGCAACTTTGGGATTTAATTATAAAAAAAGCAACTTACAGTTCTCCCAAACTCCTGTTTCCGCTCATCTATGAAATCTATGGGAAAAAATATCCCGAAGATTCCTCTGTTGTTCCACTTTCCACAGAGTATTCTGTAGAACGCTCGGATACAAAAGAAATTTCGACCATTAAGGCTGACCTCACATTCTGTGTAAATGAATCGGATATTTACCACTTTGAATGTGAAATTACATACAATGGACTTATCACAATCCGTATGTTTGAGTATGATGTTCATGCGTCCCTGAATTATCGGCCCGACACCAAAAATCCGCAGCTTCTGCTCGAATTCCCGAACTCTGCCGTTCTTTTCCTGCAGGGAACGAAAAAGATCCCGGATTATCTAAGCTGTCTGATCCGGTTTCAGGATGGCAGTACTCACGAATACCGCGTTCCAACCGTAAAGGTGCAGTCCTATACCCTCGAAGAAATCAAAGAGAAACATTTGTGTATGCTCATCCCGTTTCTTCCAATCCGGTTCCGCCGCCACATCCCTTCTGACCGCAAGATGCAGTCAGCAAAATCCCCTGATAAACGACATGATCTTGAGAAAAAAGTACAGAAATCCAAAGAAGAATTGACTTCTTTTCTGCAGGAAACTATACTTATCTTAGATCAGGAAATCGCAGAGGGATTTTTAACGGAAACTGACAAAAAACTTATTTTAATGCTTTTGCAAAAGTCCATGCTCCGCATTTCTTACCGTAACAGAAATTTATGTCAGGAGGTGTATAATATGACAGAACCTGTACTGAAACTTCCAACCGATGAATTATTCGAAGTTATCCATGAACGCGATGCACTGAAAAGAGCCTGTTCCAAAAAGGATTCCGAGATTGCTGACCGGGATGCCCGACTTGCTGACCAGGATGCCAAACTTGCTGACCAGGACGCCAAACTTGCTGAATATAGACGCAGATACGGTGATCTGTAAATAATACAGCATTTCACACAACTGCTCCGATTAACCGGAGCAGTTGTTTTTGTGTACCATGAATTTCTTTTTCGCCCGGTGCTCCACAAGCCGCCAGCATATCGCATTCTTTACCTTGCAGCTTTTTGCCTTCTGCAGTTTTTTGTGATACTTCCCCGCATCAATCCGCTTCAACCACCCCATGCCTTTCAGGAAATCATTCATTGCAAGGATGACATAATACTCCGAAAGCCAGTCACCTTTTACATGAAACGCCGTCATCTTATCCTTCCACTGCCGCAAAAGCTGCAAAGGCTCCGGCAAAAAACCATAGAGCTGATTCACAAACAGCGGGTTTCGCGTGTCATAATACTGCATGAGAGGTGTCATCCGCTTGTCGTATGTTTCATGCCACACCTGCACTCCTTCAATAATGATTGGCTTTTTTCCGCATCGCAGACCATATTCCACATCATCACAGTGAATGAAAAACGGAAGTACATCATTTTCCTGTACAAATGCATATGGAAAACAGCAAAACCACCAACCGCCGTAATCCGCATCCGCGTCGTAGATCACTCTGCCCTGTGTGTATTCCATCTCCCGGACATCGCGCATGAACTCCACATGCGAAACCATTCCCCGGTTCCACTTCTCCGCCGCCGTGTACTGGATATATGGATCATCCATGCAAAACATGCGTCCCGCTACCGGGCGGTTCCTGTCCGCCTCCCCGACCCCGGATAAAAAATCAAACAGCAGATAAAAGCTGCTGATGTCAAAGGCAACATCATCATCCATAAAAATCACATGGGTAAATCCCTCATTTCGTTTACGGATCTCCTCAATTCCTCTCTGAAATCCACCGGAACCTCCGGTATTCCTGTTATAAATACAATGCACATACAGACTCTCCGGCAATTGCAAACTGCTGCCATTGTCCACCACAAAAATATGAAGCCTTCCGTAATACTGCGGGTTGTCCGGATTGAAAAAATCCGATGCCTGCAAAAGTGACAGATTTCTGTGAATAAATTCTTCACGCTGGAATGTGCAGATATTCAATGCAATTTTCACTTCGTTTTTCATGATCACTGCCTCTTAAACTTTTTCAATGTTTCTATTGATTATTTTTGCAGATTCCTGCACTTTTAATCAATACAATTGATTTCTGGCACATTCCAGAGCACTTGCAATCACCGCATCCATATCATAATATTTGTATTCCCCTAAGCGGCCTCCAAAAATGATATTTTCCTCTTTCTCTGCCAGCGCTTTATACTTTTGGTAAAGTTCCCCGTTCTTCTTATCATTAACCGGGTAATATGGCTCATCCCCCGGCTTCCACTCCGAAGAATATTCCTTACTGATAATGGTCTTTGGCAAGTCATTTCCATTTTCATCTTTTCCAAACTCAAACCATTTGTGTTCAATGATTCTCGTCCACGGTGTCTCACGATCTGTATAATTTACCGCTGCATTTCCCTGGAAATTCGGTATATCAAGAATCTCATTTTCAAAACGTACCGAACGGTATTCCAGATTCCCCAATGCATAGTCAAAATAGGCATCGATGGCTCCAGTATAAACAACTTTTTCCGCCATCGCATTCCATTCTGCCTTATCTTCCAGATAGTCCTCGTTTAACCGGACTTCAATGCCTTCCAGCAAATTCTCTACCAGTTTTGTGTAACCACCGATCGGAATTCCCTGATACAATGCGTTGAAATAATTATTATCAAATGTAAGCCGAACCGGAAGACGCCTGATAATGAATGCCGGAAGCTCTTTACAGTCACGTCCCCACTGTTTTTCGGTATAACCCTTTACTAGTTTTTCATAGATGTCACGACCAACAAGAGAAATTGCCTGTTCTTCCAGGTTCTGCGGTTCTCCGGTGATCTCCTTCTTCTGCTCCTCAATCTTTGCAGCAGCTTCCTCCGGTGTGACTACACCCCACATCTTGTTGAAGGTATACATATTAAAAGGCATGGAATACAATTCCCCTTTGTAGTTTGCAACCGGTGAATTCGTAAACCGGTTGAACGTTGCAAAACGGTTTACATAATTCCATACCTCTGTGTTGTTTGTATGGAAAATATGGGCACCGTATTTGTGGAAATTGATACCCTCTACTTTTTCTGTGTAAACATTTCCGGCAATGTTTGGGCGCTTGTCTATTACAAACACTTTCTTTCCGGCATCGGCTGCCTGTCTGGCAAATACAGAGCCGAACAGACCGGAGCCTACTACTAAATAATCGTACATTTTTATTCCCCCATCTCGATATTTTTAATATTTTCATTACTGATGAATTGGTTTTACTTGTGCCGCAATTACCCGTTCACATATATACATCAATTGTGTAACTGCCAAATCAACATCTATTTTTGTCTCTCCCTTATTTTTTCGGTCTGCATGATAACATTTATTTCGCAAATTAATTATCTGTCCTATTGTTTTACCATCAATTTCAAACTCTGTTCCACAATTTTCAATTTTATAAATTCCCATCTCATGCAAAATATGAACCAGTTTTTCTTTTCTTCCAATATCAGTCAGATTTCCAAGTATCTGCTTCAATGCTCCGCGAACGCGATCTCTTTTTTCTTTGTCCACCAATACCGGACTATCAAGTGCTGCTTTCACAATCACCTCTATTTCCTCGGAGTCGAATAACTTACTGGCACCGTTATTGTCCTCATATCTCTTTTCAATAAACTCAATTATCGAAAATAAATGGAAAAACTTGCTATATCTGTTTTCCTGTCCCAATGCCAGATAAAATTCATCAAGCATGTAATTCAAATCCGTATCTGAACAATCAACATATAGCAAAAAGTCATCCATCGGCATTTTTCCATAAATTTTGCTATATACACTTGTTGAGATGACAATTGGCGCCGACTCAATGGTAATTATCTGATACTCTTTTCCGTTCACCCACGTTGTTTCAACAATATCTTCTTGTTTATGAAGTACTTGTTCAAATGGCTCATAAACCGAAGTTTCCCATATTGCATGCTCCACATCCGTTTCCACTCGTGGCTGATAACTGTGCTTATTACAATTATGTTGACTTAGGAAAAAACTTAATGTTCGACATATTCTATATAGATATGGCTTCACAAAATCACGAGCCTCATCTCGATCATGTACAACAATATTTGTAATTTCTACATTAAAAAAATCCGCAGGTATCTCTTCATGTTCCAAATCTTTTCCACAAAACAAATGGATATGAACAAACTCATCTTTTTTGAATACTTGATTGGTATCGGGAATCGGTTCTTCCACCGCACGCTCTACATCCCAGTTAACATCCTGCTTTAATCCCATCACATATTCCGAATCTTTCTCCTTGCTGTGTAAATCATATGTATAATACCGTAGTGGCACTGTTACCTTATATGTATGCAACAAATCTTTTATATTAATCACCTCACATTTCTCTACACAAATCAAATTGCAACGGGTGTATTATTTCCATCTTCCTTCAATATGCAAGCTGTTTTATATTATTAAAACAATTTCTTAATTTTACAATTTTTTTATCATATGAATCCATAAAATCATCATATGACATTCCACTATATGACAACATTGCCATCATATATCCACTATTATCCACGTATAACGTCTTCCCAACAACAAAATATTTATACCCAGAGTTCTTATATTGCACCAGAATCATATCAGGTATATTCTCTATTGTTTCTGTTTGTGAACCTCCTCTGATAGTAAGTCCTTTATCCCCTGTAATTGCTTCATTCTTAAAGTCACCATTTAACCCCTGTGTCTCAGTTATTCCTAATTCAGATTCAGCATATTGAAGAGTATGATAAATTTGTTGTGATGTACATATATCTACAAACATATCTCTCTCGGCTTCATCACCTTCCATCATCTTTATACTATCATCAATCCCTGTATCTCCGTAAAATTTTACTACACGAATATACTTCTTTCGCTTCAAATCCCACCAATTATTGTAAAAATATGTATCTCCTTCTGGGCTGATAGGTGTAACTTCCTTTTTTTGTAACCCATTATATACAACCTGTACATAGTCATTTGAAAAAGAACGGAATTGTCCATCCATTACACCTAAATAATAATGACCTGCTCCCAATACAATAATCACAACTAACACAATAACCGTCATGCGTTTTTTTAAGTTAGCGCTCCTGACGTTTCTTACGGCTTGTTTTAGCAAAATTTGATACTCGCTATCCTCTTTCAGATATTCAATTACCAATTTTTTATTGTTTTTTTCTTCTTGCGGAATATTTTCTATCAAATTTGTCAACTCCGCCTCAGCAATATCCATTTTCTTTAAGAAATAATGATATAACAATTTTTGACTTCCTTTTATAATATCCCAAATAATCCCAGATAATATTGTCGATATAACAAACTCTAGCATAGCATTCCTTCTCCTCTCATAAAATACTTTTGCAATCACATATTCACATTATTATCTTGATATACTTTTACATCCTCCCCTATCAAAAATATGTTCCATCCTTACAAAACCATTAGTAAAATTAACCTTGTAATTTTCTAACCTGTTCTTCAAGTTTCTCAATTCTTCTTAGTAAACTATAAACCGTTTCTTCACCTGGAATAGTTTCTTTTTCAAACGCTTTTTTTAACCATTCTTTTGCTCTGAGAATCTCCTGTTCTAACTTAAACCTAACTTGTTTATAATCAATTTTTGAAACTGTATTTACCCTATCATAATCAAACGGTTGCGTAACAACCCTGTTTTGTGTCCCCAATTTTTCAGCCACTGTCAGAAACCGATCTATTCCCCTTTTTTTATTTCCCAGTGCAAAATAATTTTTTTCATAAATAATTCCCATGCAAGTCCCATGATGAGAATCGGTAATCAAAAAGTCACACTTTTTCACCAGCAAAACAAACTCTTCAATAGCAGGCTTTTCAACAAGTTGTCCTATATGCCAACAATCTTTATTTATGTTATATTCCTTCATTCCCAAAACAGATAATATTGTAAGCTTATTTTTTTCAGCAATATATTTAACAAATTTCTTTTTTTCTTCATCGGGATCTAAGATGTAACATAATAAATAATGTTCCGGTAATTCGTTTTCCGTTTCGGAATCAACTAATTGATCAAAAATCGTTTTTCCTTCCCAAAATATAGGATCAATAATCTGTTCTGCATTAATTCCAAAAGCTTTATGACATATCTCTACACCACTTTCTTCACGCACACTGATTGCGTCGAATTGTTTAAGATAATCCCGTGCCGTATATCTCATTTTTAAATCAGTATTAAAATGACTCGCACCAAACGATGTTGCACAGGCAACCTTCTTTTTTTCTTTGTCTACAAAATCCAAGAAAAAAGAATATCCGACTAACTTAGTTGTAGACTCTGTCCACATTTGATCTGATCCCAACAAAAATGAATCACAAAACCGATTCATTTCATTTAAATGTTTATAGTCTCTTTTATTAGCAATCTTAAAATGCTTGGACATAAATTCCTCAACAATTTGTGTATCGGAATCCCAGTCTTTCCCATTTAGCTGTGGAACTGGTATAAAAATAATACTTTTTCCAGTTTTTTCTATACTTTTTGCCAAAACATAATATGTTAATGCACTTCCATAATTAGAAGCAAACCACCACCCAACAATACCAACATCCCATCGCAATCCGCGTCCATACCATAATGCTTTATGATACCCATCTTTATCTAAATGTGAGAAAAAAAATCTTCTTGATAAATGTTGTTTTTGTGGATAATTTAAATTTCCATTATATTTTCTAATTTCTTCTAAATCAATTTTCTCACATAATTCCATTTCAGATTTAAGCACTTCATAAATCCTTTTTCCCTTATCTGAATTTACCAGTATCAGTGATGTTCCCAACTGATCATTGTAAGCTTTATTAATTCTTCCAACTTGCCAAGCATCACCCATGGTAAAATCAGCACATCTTTCTCCTTTTGCGTATGGACATGTGCTACAATTTTTTCTTATAATAACCCCCTCTAAGAAACCTTTATACCAATAACAATTCTCATGATTTTCCCGAATAATATTTCCATTTTCTAAATATGCAGTAGCCGTTGTTGACCATTTAAAAACAGATTTATCTCTAAAGTCCAGCTTTTTTACCGTCTGCCCTTTTGTAAATTCCAAAAGCCATGATTGATATGCCGCAACAGAATTTGCTCCATGACAGACAAAATCACATGTGATCAACTTTTCATAGTTTTTTCCAAGATAACTTATCAGACCAGCGATTTCACATGGTGTTCCTGTATATAAAACATAATTTCCATTTTCCAAATAATTTCTGGCAGATTGAAAAGCCTCTCTTGTTTCACAAAAAACATACTTTGATCCCCGCATAAAAGTAACTTCTGTCATTGTCTTTGCACATGCCGTATAAACTCCATCAAAATTATCAGTATAAACAGCACCAAATACCACACCTGAACGGTCTATAACATATTGAGCAATAATCGAAAAAAAACCGCCCGAAGAACTTGCCATTCTTACTTCCTTATTTTTGTTCCACACCGCATATGTATCAGGTGAATCATATAAATTTACAGGATTTATAACTTGGCAAACCGACTTACACTTACCACAATTAATACAATTTTCATTTATAATTGGGTACATAAACCCGTTTTGATCATACTGCATAACGACAGCATGTGCAGGACATATATTTTCACATGCCCCACATGCTGTACATAAATTCATATTTATACATTTTATGCTGTTTTCTTCCATAATCTTTTACAAACACTCTCTCAAATCCAGAATATCTTCTGCATTTATTATTAAGTTGTTTGTCCTTTCTTCTAGCTTTCTTTTTGATAATTTAGGATAACGGATATTACAATTAATTATTGCATCACAATTCGGATAATTCACTGTATTATATGGAAGTCTCGGAATTCTTCTCGGTTCCTTAACATCCTCTACAATATAATCAATTACAATTCCCAACTGATCAGCATAGTTAATTAACAGATCTGTTGCATAAGAATAATAGTACAATATAACGTGCTTAATATTTCTTTCTCTTAGCCTCTGCGCCAATTCTTCTACTTTTTTATTATTACTTAAAGTTTTATATGCCCTTATAACCCTTTTTCTTTCTCTTGCTTGTTTTTCTAATTCATTGTTTATTTGAACCATTTTATTTACAGATAAATTTTTTTCTATTTTTTCAATTATCTCAGGTTCTTTTTGCTTAATAATATGATATATATCTTCTAAATACGAGTAGCTATATCCATGAAATTTTATCTCATGAACCAAATACTGAAGTGCATCGTTTCTTCTTGCCTTATAATCATCAATATCATATACGTTCTTATATTCATCCAACAGATCCAAGGCATCAATCGTCAATAAATTTCTCATACATTTTACACATACACCGCAATTAAAATCTTGATTTAAACAAGAAAACAAATGTTTTTTTGTAAGAGGATGTTTTGAAATATACTTGAATTTTTCAAACCGGGTTTTTGCACCTCCCGCAGAATAAAAAAATGTCGGGCCATGGCTTATGCAATGTAAGCTAAGCAAATCTGCATACGAAACATCTCTTCCACTGATTGATTTTACAGAAAAATCTCCATAATCCCCCCCCGACGAGCTATATAAATATGTGCCAATCAATTTCGATATCGTCATTACCATTATTCCCATTGCATATACAATAAACTGGTCTACCGGAATTTTTAAAAGACTTTCCAAATTTGTCGAAAGATTGATTACCGGGAGTTCAAGCTCATCTGCCAGCGCTTGCTCTTTTGCATGAAGATTTTTTACAACGAATGCTCTATTTGAACTGTAATAACTTCCACCAAATGCACCCTCGTTAAAATTAAGCAAATGTGTCAAAGATAATTCTTTCGAATATTTCGATTTATAATTTTCAATAATTGTATATAAACAATCAACTCCACATGATACCCCTGTAGCAACCGCTCCTTCATTTGGAATTTCATCATCCGTTATCTCTGCCTGTATTTTCGTATTATAAAGTTTCGGATCATATTTTGAGAGTGTTTGAATATATTGTGTATTTAAATTATATAAGAATTTTCCCGAAACTTTATCTTTGCATTTAATATCATGTCCATGACGCATTGCATATGGTAACACTCCCCACAAAAAAGCATCTAACCGATCCGTAACCGCATATTTGTGCCATTCCAACCCTTTAATGCGAACTGCTAATTCAAAATTATTTTCGTCAATCTCAAGCAGACTTGATAAAATTAAATCATCTCCCTCATTTTTGCTTTTTATTTTATTTAAAACAATCATTCAATTTTCTCCTTTTAAATACCTTCCAGTAACATGATTTTCAATTCACCTGAAATATCACCTTTACACTTCTATAATTTTATCAATATCAAGTCGCTTTTTTTTCCCTGTAAAAAATTTTCCCAACTTAAATGCCTTAGATTTTAAAGTTTCCTCTATTTCAAAATTTTCTTGTTCAATTTTTTTCTTTATTAGATTTAAATCACTCTCTGAAGATGTATTGCTTTCTGCCCATTTTTTTAACTCTTTATAATGTGATACTTCCGATCCTGAAACCAGATACTCCTCAACATCATATGTTCTCATTAAATCAAGCATTTGTATGGAGTATTCTTTTCTGAACTCAGATGGCAGATCATTAATCGTCCAATATATTAATTGGACTGCCCATGTCCAAATATCATCTTGATATAAACTGTAATACCCATCTTTCTTCCAGTTTTCTATAACAGTTTTAATAATTGTAAAATGGCATTCTGTTTTCTTGATTCTGCGGTTATTATACAACTGCATTAAGGATGCATTATTTTCAATTCTGTAGTTGTAAAACTTCTTATCAAGAACCAATACATTTTTTGCTCTTGGAATATATTCAAATTCAAAAATCTGATCTTCCCCCAAATTAATATCTTCCATAAATCTAATTTTTTCCGGCTTTTCAAGCAGCTCTCTCTTAAAAAAATGTAACCATAAAAAAGGTCTTGCTGCCTTCTCGCCAAATACAACTGTACCTGGTTTACAATCTAAATATTCCCTATACTCCGTGGACAATTTTTCTTCAAAATAGGTATTTCTTTCTCCTACAATATTTCCGCCAAATATAATTAAATCCCATGATCGTTCCTGTGTCGCATATTCAATCAGCGTGCTATATGTATATGGCTTTAAAAAATCGTCTGAATCTACAAAACTTATATAATCACCTTTTGCCATATCCAGTGCCTTGTTTCTTGCTGCAGATGGCCCGCTGTTTTCCTGTGTAAAAACTTTTATCCTGGAATCCTTTTTTTGATAAAAATTCAAAATATCCAAAGAATGATCTGTAGAACCATCATCCACGCATATTATCTCTATCTTTTTATAGGTCTGATTAATAACAGAATCCAAACATTCCTTTAAATAAAGTTCACTATTATAAACCGGAATTATAACAGAAATCAGTGGCTTTATCTGTTGATTATATGTAACCTGAACATTCCCATCATTTGAATAATCAATGAATTTCACTTTATTCCTTCCTCCTACATTTTCATACCTAATATTTTCTTTATTCGAATACCCTTTTTAAATTCTTCCGAGTTTCTTATTTTCATTAACTTTTCATGTACCCTGTCATATTCTTCTCGATACTCCCATAATTCATTTTCTATATAAAACAGTTTCGGGGAATCAATAATTCGATTAACCTGTTTATAAACCCATGGATCAATTGCACCTGTTTTTAATAGCGGATCTTTTAGATCTGTTTGAAACTCATCCCGTATAGTTTCTAAAAACTCCAATTTATATTCATCTGCTATTCTTTTATAAGAATTCATATAATTGAAAAATTTCTTTTCAAAAAAACGTTTGTGATATTCTTCTCCTAATTCTGTATGACTATTTAAAAAATCAGTCATAAATTTATACTCATCGCAAATACAATATACTTTCTTTTTATTATTGATCGAAGAATTCGGATTATCCTGTCTGTAATAATAAAATGCTTCATTTATAAATACAATTTTCTTTGCAAGAGATATTACCTGATACCAAAATCCATTATCCTGAAAACTTGCTCCCGGTGTTTCATTATGTTTAATTTGATTACTCTTCACAAAATCAGTACGATATATTCCTGTCCAGTTCATCATAGTAAATGTATATATTTCCGGACAAATTTCTGCGTTTAACACCCTGTTGTAATATTCTAGGGGACAAACCCACTGATACTGACTTTTATTCTTACCATTTTTTGTAGAAAAAATATAATGATCAGATTTTACAATATCTGCCTCATAGGTTTCAGCCGTATCATATAAACGTTCAAACATTTTAGAATCGATATAATCATCTGATTCAACAATTCCGATATATTTTCCTTTTGCCTGTTCCATTCCGACATTCATAGTATTTCCATATCCGGAATTTGCTTTTGTGATAACTTTTACTCTTTTATCTTTTTTCTCATAAGATCGTAAAATCGACAATGAATGATCTGTTGATCCATCATCTACACATATTATTTCAATATTTTGTAACGATTGATTTAAAATACTATCCATGCATTCCTTCAGATAATTTTCTACATTACATACAGGCACTACAATCGACACACTTATGTTTTCCATTTTTACCATTCCTCTCTTAAAATAGCATCTCACATCTTTGCGACTATATCTTCTATTTTTCTGTTAAAATAAACGCTCCCTACCAGATAACATCCACCTGCATACACACTTACAATTACCCACAACTTCCAATCTGGAAATATCCGCTCCATAATACATTCTCTTGCAATCGCAATAACTGTATACAGTGGATTTAATATTGTCATGACCCTCTGCATCGTTAGCGGTAATCTGTCAACTTGATAAAAGATAGCCGAACCATACATCAAAAATAATGTAAAGATCTTATAAAAATACGTAATATCAGCAAACGTTACATTAATAACGGCGAGCATCTTTCCAATACCCAACATCATAACTAACATAAGTAGAACATCCGGAATGAATAACAACCATGAAAAACTTGGTCGAATCCTGTACAAAGCAATTACAAAAGCATATATTAACAATGAAAATAAAAAGTTCCGAAATGCTACCAATATTTTTTGATACACATATACATTCTTATTTAGCTGCGTTTTTATCAAAAAATTTTTGTTTCCCATTAGTGCATTTAAACACATTGAAGTTCCAGAATTAAATAACCCATATAATGTAGTCCCCGTCAAAACATATAATGGAAAAGCCCCTGAGGTTCCACTTCCAAACATCTTAGAAAACACCAGCACCATAACCACCATATTAATTAATGGATTAATCACTTCCCACAATTCTCCCATGAAAGTAGATGACAGACTTCTTTGTTTATCTCTTTTTATCAGCTGTTGAATGACAAACCAGTTTTGTCTTAATGACTCCATTCTATTTTCCACTACAATCTCTCCACCACATCATTCTCATACCTTTTAAATATCAGAATCCCAACTACAAACATCCCTGCTGCCCAGATAATGCCGTTTCTCACATACATCCATTCCGGTCTCTGCCCATACACAACACACTGACGTAAAATATAAATATACAAATACACCGGATTATGTTCAATCACCCAGCGGACTCCCGCGGCAACCCAGTCAATTGAATAAAACATTGCAACAAAAAACCGCAGAATAAAAATAAAATTAGAATAAATGTTTCCTGCATCCCGCTGAAACACAAACCAGATCGATACCGCATAGGAAACTCCGGTTGTAAAAATCAGTAATAACAGCAACACTACCGGAATCATGTAATAATTAATGGTAATCGGTGTGCGATAACATGCCAGCACCAGTGCAAACGGTATACACCCCAGCAGGAAATTCACAAATGCCGTAAGCACACGGGACAACACAAACAATTCCCGCGGCAGCTTCGACTTTATCAGCAGATTCCTGTTATCTTTCAACGTAGTAAGCGACGTCTGTGTCGCTGTCGCAAAAAACTCAAACATAAGAAATCCCACGAAATAATACGCCGGATACTTATCAATCCCTTTATTGAAAATGGTCGAGAACAATACCACAACCAATGCCATACGCATCAACGGATACACACAGCTCCACAGAATTCCCAGAAAACTTCTGGCATATTTTCGTTTCAATTCTCTTTTGGTCAGTTCCCAGAGCACAAACCAATATTGCCGAATACTCATGCTTCTGCTCCTTTTTCTTTTCCCATGCGACAATATGCGCCCAGCACACCCAAGAAAATGGTGTAAAGTACATAGGTCAGAATATAAGGTCCGGTAAACAAGCCCTGCCCCAGATATCCAACCAGTGCTGCAAGAACTGCTGCCTTTTCCGGTTTTCGTTCTTTGCCTTTCGTGTACATCACAAATGGGAGAACATACATCAGGAGCCTGCATGCTGCGCCAAATACCCCCATGGTAACCAGATATTCCAACAGATCGTTGTGAGCAGTACAATACAGCCAGTTCCACTCTACATAAAAGTCGGCTTTCGCAATCTGTGCCTGTGTAACTGTATCCAAAAGTGCCGGTCCGACACCCATAAGTTTCTGCCAGAGCGTGCCATCTAAAAATCCCATAAAGGAGAAATACCAGATGGAACCACGGAAATTAAATAATTTCAGATTGTAATTGTAGATCACATAGAATACCACACCGATAACTCCGACCATGATCAGCCAGATCCATACTTTACTCAACACACGCTCCACACATGTATCAATCTTTGTCCGTTTTTTTTCCGGAAAAACCGTCCCCAGCAGGAACAGCAAAATGATTACCATTCCAAGAATACCCGGAACCAGATACAAACGGTGTGCCAAAAGCAGCTTAGACACACTGTCGGTATCAATTGCACGCGGAGTGCACGGATGTTTCCACAAAACTTCTGCAATTCCACCGGCTATCGCGAACAAAATTCCATTGATCGCAAGATTTTTCAGACGATTGACTTTGCAGAGTGAATACCATACAACAAATAATGCTGCAATGCCAATTCCTATGTAAGTCGTATTGGTCAGCGTGATAAACAGACTGAAATATGCTGCAAGCAAAAGCAGATAGATAAAAAACCGTGCAAACCGGTTTTTCGTAAACAGCGATGCCAGCATAAAAAATGGAATAATGATCGACAAATATCCCGCCCAGAAGTTTACATTTCCGATGGTTGAAATAAAGATGTTGTACTGCAACGGAATCTCATCATGCATGATGAGGAAATCATACCCCAGCCGGTCTATGATACCGATTGCAAGCACTGCGGCGGTCCCGAAATACAGATATACCCAGAGATCTCCCTTTCCGCTGTAGCATCTGGAAATGATAAAATAAACAATAACACTGCAGACAATCATCTGTGTTCCCACATCCCACGCATTTTCTCCGGAGATGGAATTTCCGATGTCGGCACTATATACCGTTGACACAATTGCAAGTATGCCAAATAGCAGCATCACAACATCCAGTGCGCTGATTTTTCTAAGCTGTGTCCTCATATTTTTTGAAAATTGATGGTTTTTTATCACAAGCATCAGACTGATGCACAAACTGACTGCGATAACTACAAATAAAATCCGCGAAAACAGCCAGTAAATATCCCTTTTATCGTTTAAAATATTATAGTAATTATCCGAATAGTACAGTGGCAATAATGTAAACATCAATACCATGAACATTTTCACGGCTTCTTCTCTTACTTTTTTCAAAATATATCCCCTATTGTCAAGATATAGGAGTCAGTATTTCCTGACTCCTATGGTAAACTCACATTTCATAAATACTATTTTGTCTTAACTTTTGTTGTAGATGTCCACTTGGAATATACTTTCTTACCGTTCTTGTCCAGCTTATAAGCACGAACACGAACATAGTATGTAGTCTTATCCTTCAGGCTCTTTACGGTGTAGCTTGTCTTCTTGGTTGTCTTAGACTTTGTAGTCTTCTTTGTAAATTTCTTGGATGTAGAATACTGTACTTCGTATCCTGCTGCTCCGGCAACTTTCTTGATGGTTACCTTTACGGCATTATTCTTTGCTGCAACAGTAGCTTTGGCAGGTTTCTTTACAGTAACCTCCTGCTCCGGTGTTGCGTCTGTAGCTGTAGTCTCTGCAGTTGTTGCTGCAAATACTGGTGTTGCAGTAGGTGCTACAGTTGTTGCAAGTACAGCTGCGGCCAGTAATGCAGCTGCTAATTTCTTCATTTTCATGACAATAAGTCTCCTTTCTTCTGAAAAATGTGAGTTATATATAAAAAATCTGTATACAGATTTTTTACCAGATTAATATACTTACTCGCTGTATTGGCTGCGATAGGCTTTACACACGGTTTTCGGTTCCCCAATCATGCGCATGTTTCCCTGTTCAATCCAGACAACTTTCGTACAATTATCGAGGATCGTCTGCATGCCATGCGAGACCATAAGGACGGTGGAGCCGCCGTGGATCAGTTCTTTGATCCTTGCGAGACTCTTTTTCCGGAAGAATTCATCTCCCACAGATAACACCTCATCCAAAATCAAAATTTCTGCCGCACCTGCCACCGTTGCGATGGAAAAGCCCAGCCTGGAAACCATACCGGAAGAAAAATTCTTTACTTTTTCTTCCATGAATCCCTCTAATTCTGCAAAATCTACGATTTCCTGATAATGTTCGTCAATAAATGCTTTGGAGTAACCAATGATTGCTCCATTTAAATACACGTTTTCCTTTGCGGACAGTTCAAAATCAAACCCGGTACCAAGCGTGAGAAGCTGAACCTTCCGCTGATCCACAACCACTCTTCCTGAGGTTGGATTGAGCGCACCTGATACAATCTTTAACAGGGTTGATTTTCCAGAACCATTCGTTCCGATCACCCCTACAATTTCTCCACGATATACGTTAAAGTTAATATGATTTAATGCATACAGTTCTTTGTATGACATCTGTTTTCGAAGGGTCTGTATCAGATATTCCTTAATACCTGACACATTATTGGTTGCAATCCGAAACCGCATAGTAAGATCCTCTACGCAGATAACCGGTGGCTCAGATCTTTGCTCTTTTTCCTTTTCAAGGTATGGCAGGATCTGTACCGACCACTCTTTTGCTTCCTGTTCTTTCTGTTCCCGGAACTTTTTGTTTTCTTCCGTGTAATCAACAACCGGACGTTGTTTTTCTATTTTTTCATACACCATTTGTAAGATGCAGGCACTTACGGCCATGACACCAACTGTTTCAAACATTGCAATCCTCTTTATCTATTTTGCTTTAAGGCTCTGCCTTAAATGTGTTACATACTTTGCCATTCTTGCGGATCTCAGATTTGAAGAAATATGTTTTCCCGCATTGACGATTGTCCCTTCAATCCACCCGCTTTCATGGATTACCTTTTTTGACAACCCCAACATGATACATAATTTTGAAAGAATTCTCAGGTCTTTAATTTCTCTCTGCGTCAGGCGATTGGCGATACAGCGCATATGTTCATCGGACAGATCATCCGAAAACAGCTGCATACCATAGTATTTTGCTTCCCATCGATTTGGTCTGGACATGATGGTTTCATACAACTTTCCTGCTATATCTTTCTGACATAGCATGGCTGCTTTATGTTCCGGCTGCTTCGACAGATGATCCATAAACATCCGGAGTAACTCATTGTTTCTCTTTAGCTGCTCTGTGTTTGGATTCTCTACTTGCGAGAATACCGGAATATATCGTCCGGCTTCACAGCAATAAGCTTTTATCATCGGACAAGGTTCACTGTACATCACTTCAAAAAGACAGTTACTGAATCCTGCCTTTTTTCTGACATTCCCCTTTGGCATGAAATAATATGCCTCATATCTGCAATTGTTTCGGTTTACCGGATACTCATATAATCCAAAATAGTATCCCGTCAAAGTAATTCCGGTTTTTTCCTGTGCCAAAAGTGTCTGCATACTTTTCTGGATGGTTCCTACCCATCCACTGTCAACAATTGCATAACGGACATTGTCAAGCAGACCTTCCTGCCGCAGATATCCAATGGTAGTCTCATATGCTGCGTCTGACTTCTCATAAATCCTCTCCAGCAAATGTGTCGTTCCTTCCGCACAACATTTTTTTACCCGTTCTCTTAAATTGAAAATTTCTTTCCGATTTAAGGTTGCATGTAACGATCTCTGATAATTGATTTCCCTGCATACAGCAATCATCTCTTCTTCACTGAGTGCCGCACGGTTTAAGATTTGATAGAAACTGATATCAATCCCCGAAAGAAATATGCGATCCAGACACGCATCCCCGAGGAGATGATATTCCGGAATACGCAAAGCATAACGGGATACTCGCAGATAACAGATTTCTATGGGAATATGTAAATATTCCACCATTTTCTTTGCAACAAGATACATCGGATATGCATCCCTTGCCAGAAAATACAGTCTTTTCTGTCTGTTTTTTTGTGCCTCTTCCAAAACCCATGCTACATACTGTACCAGTGCCGGTGCCCATAAGGTGACATATATCTGATCCTCCGGTGCACACAGCTGCTTCAGGCACTCCTCTGCAGCACCGGACAGAAAAGTATTCTGTTTTAACAGCGTACGGTACGTTTCCATTCGCGGTTGTATCGTTGCCTGATGTTTCATAAGTCTGCCATACGCTCCTTTTTTCTCACGATCATGCTGGACGGTACAAATCTGCTGACCATCGGACGAAAAATATAGAGCCAGCCTTTCGGCCAGAGGATTCCAAGACCACGAAATCCTTCATAACGCACCTGACCTTCATGAAACCGGTTTTTCCATGACCGATTGTGATAATTTTCCCGGTCTACCCGGTAATCAAGCAGGCACTTCTGGATGTTATAACCTTTGTAGCCCAGTCCGAACAAACGCATAAACAATTCATAATCCTCGCATCGCGCAGTCTTTTTTCCTTCATCGTACCCAGCCACCTTTTTGAACAGGCTGGCACGGTACATGACGGTTGGATGAATATACGGCGAATATTTCAGGTAATCGTCCGTACCCGGCTCCTCCGGGCGGACTCCCTCTCCCCATATGCCTCTGTCATCAACCAGCTTGCAGTTTGTTCCGCACCACATATATTCGGGATGATCTTTCAAAAAACTGATTTCTTCTTCAAATCGTTTTGGATGGGAAATATCATCGGCATCCATCCGTGCAAGGTATTTTCCCCTTGCACTGGCAATGCATTGATTTAACGCATACCCCAGTCCATGATTTGCTTTCGAACCAATGACGCGAATTCTTGAATCTTTACTTTCCAGTTCTTTCATATATGTGTTTACTTTTTTGATAGAAGATCCATCGTTGTATATTAAAAACTCAAAATTCCGATATGTCTGTTGCAATACAGAATTTACTGCCTTTTCAAAAACCTCAAGATCCTGTTGATTGTAAACTCCCATGATCACCGATATCATGGGTCTCTCCCGGTCATTTTCTATAGTAACTTCCGGTACCTTCGGCAGTTTCTGGTAGATCTGACTCATTTTTGCCGCAGACTCATGGAGTGAAAATTTTTCAACTGTATTCTGCGCCCTTGCGGCATATCGTTGTCTTTGTTCTTTATTTTCATATAAAGAAAGAATTGCTTTTGCAAACTCGTCTGCAGAAGCAGCATTACAAACCAGCCCATTCTCCTGATCTATAAGATATTCTCTGGTTCCCCGATTATCTGCTGCAATTAATGGAATTCCACTCGCCATTGCTTCTAATCCTGCCATTCCCATACCTTCACGCAAAGACGGAAATACAGAAATATCCGCGGTTCTCCATATTTTTGGCATATCATTCCGATATCCCTGCAAGAAAACCCGGTCGGATAACCCGTACTTTTTAATCTCTGTTTCAAGATTTTTTCTATTAGGACCTTCTCCGCAAATGCTATAGTAGATGTCCGAACGTGCAAGTTTTGCAATTGCTTCAATCACTACTCTGTGATTTTTGTTTTTATTGATTTCACCTGCAGATACAATATGAAATGCATGCTCCGGAATTCCGAGATTTTTTCTTAAGGTATCCCGTTCATGAACTTCATCTTCTTTTAATGGATAAAATTTCTCAAGATCTACACCAACTCCCGGAATCAGTGCTGCTCCCCCATCTTTTTTATAATGAAATTTATCTGCTCTCGTATAATCCTCATGATTTATGGTAATGATAATATCTGAAAACTTTGCCAGAACTTTTTCTGCCGGATAATAAAACAACCAGTTTTTTACCGGTGCTCCCTGAAAAAAGTGAAATCCATGTGCTGTGTAAACCACAAATGGCTTTCTTTTACTGAGTACGGCTGCAAGACGCCCCAATACCCCACCATTTGGATTATGACAATGGACAACACTGATCGCTTCGCGGTCTATAATCCGTATAAGTTCCCGCAATGCCCATATATTCTTTTTTATTTTAAATGGATTTTTTTCAATACTGATATGATGCAGTACAACCCCCATATTCCGGAGTGTCTCATCTTTGACCTCATAGATTGGTACACCAAAATTTGTTGCGTAATGAACCTGATATCCTTTTTTCTGAAGAAGTCTGACATTATTTAATTCGAACTGCGACAAAAAACCACTGGTTGTGGTTATAATCAATGCCTTGTTCATCCCTTTTTATCCCTGATCTTTCGTAAATTAAAAAACATTTCCCACTTTTCTGATACTCATCATAAGAATATCACGATTTTATCGTTTGTCAAGCATTAGTATTCATATGTGATAAATAATAATATACATCATGGTATGGCTTCAGGTCAATTGTCACTTATCCCAAAAGATCATTATTGTTTTCATCCTGTCTTATAATATATACATAAATTCATAAATTTTATAATAATTGGGAGGGTTTTAATGAAAAAGTCTATAAATGAACGTATCCACGATCTTCGCGAACGATCCGGACTGACACAGAGTGACCTCGCGATCCAGCTGGGTATGACAAGGTCCGGTGTCAATGCCTGGGAAATGGGCATATCGAAACCTTCTCTTGAAAATCTTGTAATTCTAAGCAGAATCCTGCATACAACCACAGATTATTTACTTGGAAATAATAATGAAGAAACAATTGTGATTAATGATTTTACTCCCGAAGAGAAAGAAATGGTCATGCGTATGGTGCATTATATAGAAGAAGTGCACCAGCTAAAGTGTAAAAAAAACAGCCCTCCCGTCAAATAGGAGGGCTGTTTCGTTCCTCGATCAGGAATCTTTTTTCGCCTTATCAATCATATAAAGAATATCTGCAAGCTCATCTTCCGGAATTTTGACATAATCCGCAAGTTCTTTCTGCGTTGGCTGTGCACCGTTCTGTTTTTTCAGATAGTTCACCGCTTCACTTACCAGCGCAACTTTTCCAACCACGGAATTTTCATTCTCATCCTCACCGGTCTGTTCCCGGATGCAGGATTTCATCGCTTCTTCCACCGCGGTAAGAAGTTCCTCTTCCACATCCACTTTTTCGTGGCTGCCGCACAGCTCGCTCAGGCGCAGGAAAAGTGCCATATTTCCTTCCTGCACAATATCCTCAAATCCTTCCGGGGAAACTGCCAGTTTCTTTGCTACTTCCAGTACGTTGCGCAGCCATGCATTGGCGAGCGCGTGTACCATGCTCTCTTCCCCTGCCAGCAGCTTCTTATACATATCAATCTGCTGCTCCTTGGTATACTCCGGAATATCTTTCAGTTCCTCCAGATACATCTGAAACATGGGAGAAGTGGAAATGTTGTCTGTGACGGAATCTTTTGCGGATTCCTTTTTCGCAGAAGATTCTTTGGTTTCTTCTTTCTCTGCGGTCTCCTCATATTCCGCTTCCTTTGTTTCCGGTTCGTTCTCTTCCGGCTGCGGATCATCATGTGGTGTTGACAGAAACTCTAACACCATCTCTTCCTGCTGTGCATTCAAATCCATATCCTTAAAATAGGAAAGGATCTCCTCTCTTGTCATCGGCTCCGCCGAAGTGCGGATAATATCCTGTACCGCACGTATGGTTTCTGTAAATGTATTCTGGTCTAACATATCAGGTCTCCTGTTCCTCATCATAACATTCGCTTCTGATCCGCGAACTGATCTCCTGCAGACATTCTATGAGGATCGGATTAAACTGTCCGCATTCCCCATGCAGGATCATTTCCAGTACCTTTTCATGCGGTACTGCTTTCTTATAAACACGCTCACTCGCCAGCGCATCGTACACATCCGCTACAGAAACTACCTGTGCGGAAATCGGGATTTCATCTCCCACAAGTCCATCCGGATAGCCTTTTCCATCGTAGCGCTCATGATGCCAGCGGCAGATCTGGTGTGCGATCTTTACCAGTGGCTCGTTCTGATAAATGCCAAGCTGTTCCAGCATTTCTGCACCGATGACGGTATGCGTTTTCATAATCTCAAATTCTTCTTTTGTCAGTTTTCCCGGTTTATTCAGGATTTTTTCATCCACACCGATTTTTCCGATATCATGCAAAGAAGAAGCAAGTGCGATCATGGCTCTGGTATCCCCATCCAGATGATACTTTTCGGTTTTCTGCGCCAGTCTCTCCAGAAGCATCTCCGTAAGTTTGTGAATGTGAAGCACATGGCTTCCGCTCTCTCCGTTTCTAAACTCCACAATATGACTGAGAATATGAATCAGCATCTCGCTGTTTTTCTCTTTTTCGTTGATCTGCGCGGTAATCAGGGAAGTCAGCCGACGCTGCTTCGCATATAATTTCATGGTGTTCGTCACACGCTGATAAACGATCTGTGCATCGCATGGCTTGCTGACAAAATCCACTGCACCAAGTGCATATGCCCGCTTCACAGCCTCCGGGGCATCGGCTCCGGACATCATAATAACCGGAATATCCTCAATCCAGTGATTTTTATTCATATATGTCAGGACATCAAATCCATCCATCTTCGGCAATACCACATCCAGCAGAACCAAAGAAATACTATTGACCTGCTGTTCCAGTATTTCTATGCATTTTTCTCCGCTCTCCGCCTGCAGGACATGATAATCCTTGGAAAAAATCATATCCAGAAGCGTCCGGTTGACCTCCTCATCATCCACTACAAGGATCTCCGGAATCATCTTTTCCGGCTGCTGCTGTGCGTGTATCTTTCCCTCATGATCAATCATGTTATTCTCGGTGATGGCCATGTTTTTCTTATTTTTTGCCTGATACATCAGTTTATCTGCGCGAAGCATTGCATGCTCAACAGATTCGTTCTGCGAAATCACGGCACCCATACTGACAGAAAGCTGAATATTGGAATACCCCGGAATCACTGCATTCTGGATCTTTTCCTGAATCTCCTGCAGTTTTTCTACCAGACCATCTTCCTTTATCTCCGGCAGCACAAGAACAAATTCATCTCCACCATAGCGCACAAGCGTATCCTCTCTGCGGATACAATGCCTGATCACACCAGCAACCACCGCAAGTGCCATATCTCCGGTCAGATGTCCATATGTATCATTGCAAAGCTTGAAATCATCCACATCAATCACAACAATTCCGGCATTTCCCGTCCACATTTTTATCTCTTCCTCAAAATACAGACGATTATAAACTCCGGTCAGGACATCCTTATATAATTTTTCATTATATCCGGTCAGTTTATTGATCAGCTTTTCTCTGCAGGATATGTCGATTAAGGTGTCGTCCTCCAGATGATTGATCAATTCCATGACGTATGGCTGTCCATCAATTTCCATATACCGGGAGATTACCTGATAGACTTCTGATTCCAGAAATTCCAGCTTAATCATCTGCTTCTTTTCCCGCAACGCTTTATAGGAACTGCAGTTTTCGCACTTACCGTTTTTCTTCCAGAGACTGTAGCACGGACATCCATCCTGCACATTTTCGCACGTTCCTTTCCCTTGCTGGTAAAATGTCCGCTCAACATCTTCTCCTTTTAACAGACGTGCTACCTGAAAAATCTTCTGATAATATTTGATTTCCTGTTCTGCTTCCTGCATGGTCATCCCGTTACCGGATTGCATTACACCTCATCCCCCTGGCATTAGAAATTCAAGTCAATTTTAATCCCCTTCAGATCCTCGTTTACGAGATTGTTCTTTTTAAGAATCGTCTGGATGTGCTGCTGCGCCTCCTCCAGCTTACTCGTACCCATCTGATCCACCGTTACATCTGCCTCCAGCCTGTCTGCCTCGACAGAACCCTCAATCATCTTCTCCTGCTGCTGTTTTTCCTCTTTCTTTTCGTCAATCTTTTCCTGCTGCTCGTCGCGCTTCTCCTGCGCTTTCTCTGCTTTCTCTTTCTCTTCTTCCTGTTTCTCGTCGATGTGATCTACCGCATCCTGTATCAGCATGCCAAAAGCATCTTTATCGGAAGCATCCAACAGTTCATCCGCTGCATCCTGCGCTTTTTGCATATCCTGTGATTTCAGCTGGTCGAGCTTTGCATCTGCCGCTGCCTCAGTCAGAGAAGTCACGTTACGCTGCGCCCTGTCTTTCTTGTTCAGAATGACATCCCTTTGTGCATTCAGCTGTAATGCCCTGGTCTGATAATCGGTCAGAGGGGTATTCTGCAGTTCTTTCAAACGGTCTATCTCTTCCTTGGAAAAGTCATCCGTCTGCACACCTTTCTGATAATCCTGATATTTTTCCAGCAGTTCTAAGTCTTTCTGCTCCTGGGAATCCGAATCCACCCCATAACTCTGCCGCGCGATTTCTTTACTCTCGCGAATCTGTTTCAATTCCTCGTTACACTCACGGACTTCTTTGAGTTTTTCCTCTTTCTGCTGCGCTATCTGATCCCGCTGGCTTACCGCCTTGTTATCACTGTCCCATGCATCCCGGATCAGCTTCATCGCCTGTTTCCGGGCACTTTGTTTCTTGTCGCTTGCAGCATTGCCTGTGGTCTGGGCAAACTGCAGATCTCCGGCATATATGGTTCCTTTGTCGGATACTTTATTTTTGCGCGTTTCATCGTCTCCGATTTCGTATGCATTCATGTTAGCATGTAGTGCCTGAATCGTCAATGACATATGATAATTCCCCCTTTATTTTTTCATAATATCATCTTATATATCGGACATTTTCTGGAATTTCTCCATATATCCGGCAAAATATTGTTAATAGGAACTGCTGTCTTTATACTGCTGCTCATCCACCAGATTCTGTCACACGCTCTTTGTCGGAAGACGCAAAATAATATACCGAAGCATCCGACTTCTGCAGTGTTTTCAGATAATCGCCAATCTCTTCACAGACATCTTCCACCACCTGTTCAAATGCATCCAGATCCGTCTGCTTTGCACCGCTTTCATATGCCTCCTGTTTGATTTCTTCCTCCGTCTGCGTTCCTGTCTGGCTGTCTATATACTTGCGCACCGCAAGATTCTGACGAATAACCGGCTCCATATTCTTCCAGTAAGCACTCTCGCCACCGAATCCCGCATAAAAATCGCGGATTTCTTTCCGGTTCTCCGCTTTGTTCATCTGTGTCTTCAGCAGTTTTGCATAATCATCATATTCCTGATCCGACACAGTACATCCGTTCTTTTTTGCAAGTACATACAACGTCTTTTTTGTAATAATATCTTTTATAACCTCTTTTTTTGCGGTTTTTACCGTTTCTCCGTTTTCCACACGCAATGCCACTCCTGCCTGGATTTCCTGCTGTGTTACCGGAATTCCCTGGATACGGTAAACCACCTTTGCAGCCTTCCCCGTAAATCTGGAAACAATTGTTCCAATCCGGAAAAAGGAAGTTCCTCCCCCTACGGACACACCGACTCCCGCCAGAACAAACATGGCAAGAACTGCTGCAGCTGCTCTCCATTTAAAAGAAGCCTTTCTTTGGTGCATGTCATGTTTTGGCTTATATGTATACGCTTCCTCTATAATGTCATCACTGATTTCACCGATTGCATCAGATAATTTTTCGGATTTTCTCATAACACTACACCCTCCTTCTCCAGTTTCTTTCTCAGCTTTTTGCGCAGACGCATCAGTTTTACGGACACACTGTTTTCTTTCATCCCAAACGTTTCCGCAATCTGTGCGACAGACTCCGTATACCAGTACCGTTTGACGAACATCACGCGGCTGCCGGTATCCATTTCCCGTAAAAAGCGTTCCAGGACTTTCGTCACCTCCTGTTCTTCCCACGGCTCCTGCTCCTGCGCTGCCGGAATGCATTCTTCCAGTTCCGCAAGCGATACATCGTAATAGCTGTTGCGCTTTGCCGCCATGTTATGCCGCAGCCTCTTGACGGACAGATTGCGGGTAATCCTGCAGACATAGGAGACCAGCGGATTCGGGGTCTGCGGTGGGATGCTGTTCCACACACCAAGCCACGTATCATTAACACATTCTTTTGCATCCTCTTCGTTATTTAAGATCCGGCGGGACAGGCTCTGACAGAGTTTTCCGTATTTCTGCGACAATTCGGCAATTGCCTGCTGTGACCGCTCCTGAAATAAGCGGATGATTGCAGTATCTTCCATGATGATTCCTCCCTTCTGTTGGATGCCAGTCCTTTTAAAGCCACCTGCGGCTGGGACTGGAGCATCTCTTATCTGTATACTACCGGTTTCTGGCGGGATGTGACGGGCAGATGTGTTTTTGTAAAAAAAATAGCATCTAACATTTCTGTTAAATGCTATTTGGACACCAATTTAAATTATATATTACACTGACTTCTTTTTTACAATCTGTAATTCATACCCGAGAGCATCTAAGATACGACTAAATGCCCGAATTGTCGGGATACTTTCTTTCCTTTCAATCCTTGATATAACCTGTTGTTTATTCCCTGTCAGCAAAGCTAATTCCTTTTGTGTAATTTTTTTCTTTTTACGTAAAGAAATCATTTCACCAATCAATCTATACTCTGCACGGGACTCATCCCATATTTTTTTAAACTCCGGATCGTTCTCTCTTTGCTTTTGAATTTCCTGCTCTACATTTACTTGCAAAAAAGGCATATTGACCACTCCCTCTAAATAAACTTCCTGCCTAACATATTTCCTAATTCTTTTGCCCGCTTCCGTACTATATTTGCATCCTTTTTTTCTGTTTTATTTTTCTGTTTTCGACAGGAATGGAGCAGATATATATTTTCCTTATCTACTGTAATATAGAATACACGGTTATTTTTCTGAAAATATACCTCATACACTTTCTTTTCCCATCTTTTAAAAAGAATTTTATCAAATTCTCCTTTTTCCATATGCTGCAGTACGGTATAACCATCAATTTTTTCAGCTTCCGGAAGACTATTAATGTATTCATATATTAAATCTCTTCCCGAATTCGAAAGATAATTGTGTAATATCATATGCTGTCTCCACTTTTGTTTTGTAATTACAAAATACAGCATATATGTTGTATTGTCAAGAGTTATTCTCTGTCTTATATATCTTTTTCACTTAATCTACTACGGTTCATCATTTCTCCTTCGAACAGTTATTCCTAATCAAGTCCTTCCCCAAGAAGTCCCAGCCCCTTGCGATCCGCAAGACTCTGTGCGCCTTCTTTGACTTCCTCCTTCGAATAATCGTGCTCTTCAAGAAATTCCTCCGGAAGTTCATTCAGATAATCGTAAAATCCGAGTGCTACTTCAAATGTGCCCTCTTCATCTCTTTCTAATTCTTCATACAAGCGATTTTCCGCTTCATTGATTTTTCCTGCATCGACCAGCGCAATCAGCCGGGCATATAAACTGTCCGTTGCTGTATGACGATCCTCTTCCTTATATTCATAGGTCGCGGTGTTTTTCCCAAATAAAATTTTTGCAAGCATGCGGGTCATGTCACGTACCTGCCGCATAATAATATCATTCTCGTATGCCATGATTGTTGATTTCCTTTCTTTTTTGCTGTTGTGTTTCCGGTTATTGTGCCTTTTTAGTAGCTGTATATTTTTTCAGAAAACAGCACCTTTTCTATCGCTATATCTTTTGGGCTATTATAAGTTTCCTGTAATTATAAAATTCACGATGTTTGTGCTGGCAAATGGCAAATATGTTTTTTGCTGGTTGATTATGTCCTGCTTTTACTGGCTGGTGGGACTTTTTGCAACACTTTTTCTGCATATGTCCTGCTCTTGCTACCTCGAGGGACTTTTCGCGCCACTTTTCCTATATATGTCCCACACCCCTCATATTCTTGAAAACCCGGCTTTGATAACCACACTTATTCACTCTTTCTCATCTTATTATACACACTCTCTATATATTATCAATCATCCTACATACTTTGATCTATATATTTATACTGTTGTCCCAATCATATAGAAAAAACACTTTTAATCTTTACAAAAAAATATGAACCCCCCTATTTATGTGAAGCCCAGCAAAAGAGATTTTTTTGCAAAAACCGATACAGTTCCTCATCGCTCCGTATATTTACCCGTTCTGCCCGCAGATACTCCGGCAGACTGTTTTCCTCCGGATACATCCCACAAATATCCACTCCGATCACATCATATTCCGTAACCAGCGTTTTTAATATCTGTTCCAGCATTCCCATTGACATTTTTCCCTGGTCCCAGTTTGTCACTGCATATTTTTCATCCAGCACATCCTTGTCGATGGAAATATAAACAGGAACTTCATCCAGCAGTTCTTTTATTTTTTCATGTGCTTTTCCGTTTTTTAATTCCTCGTAACTGATTTCAACAAGCTTTCCATTTGTCTCCTGCTGCCTGGCTCCGGACTGTAACTTATCAAGCACTTTCTTCTCCTGCCCGATCAAAACCAGCTTTTGCAGATACGGGTTTTCCTGCAATACCTTTTTCGCCCAGTTTCCGCAACTTAAGATATCTCCGCCCAGACTTGCATCCTGCATATCCGTGTGATGGTCAATTAACACCAGCGTAAACGGCTCCTTGATAAAATCCGTCATAATTTTGGAAATATAATGATAATCCCCCGAATCTATAAAATGAATTCCGGATACTCCGGCCGGCGCAATCAGCGCTTTTATTTTTTCTTCCGCATCTCTGCTGCAATACAGCCGGCTGCCTCCGATCGCACTGCAGTCATGCCACTCCAGTCCCGGTTCTTTTCGCTTTGGATAACATTGTGTAAAATCAAAGATCATGTTTCGGTTTTTCAAACTTTTATCCTCCCTTTTTCACAGACATTGCAAAACACGTGCGGCACATGCGCATGCTTTGCAATCGCCTGCGATATAGTAAGAAAAAGGGAGGACAGCCTCTCGACTGTCCCCCTTTCCGAATAATTAGCCTTCAATAGAAATATACTTCTTTTCTTCTACCTTCGGTGCTTCCTCTTTCTTTGGAACTTCCAGTGTCAGAACACCGTTTTCAAATTTTGCCTTCACGTCATCCTGCGTTACTGCATCGCCGACATAAAAGCTTCGGCTGCAGCTTCCGCTGTAACGTTCCTTGCGGATGTACTTGCCATCCTTATCCTTCTCATCGTTATTCTTACTGGTGGTTGCGGTTACGGTTAAATAACCATCCTTTACCTCACCTTTGATATCTTCCTTCTGGTATCCCGGAAGATTCATTGTTACTTTGTATCCTTTATCTGTCTCAGACACATCTGTCTGCATTGTTCCGTTTGATTTGTATGGGAAACCACCAAAGAAATCATTCATAAAATCGTTACCAAAAATACTAGGCATTAACATAAGTCATCTCTCCTTCCAAATCTTAATCATCTATTTTATTATCAAAGTTTCAAGAGATTGTTCATTTCTCTCAACCTCTTTTCCCTTTGTTCATGATATGTTATACCACCGTTTTTAGCACTCGTCAAGTAGGACTGCTAACAATTTTTGTGAAGATTTTGTGAATTTTCTAAATTATTCTGAAAATTATATTATTTTAGCAGAAAGAGCCATCGTTTTCATAGCTCATTTTCATGTAAAATATGCTGCATTTATGTTACATTATATAAATATATGAAAAAAATAAAAAATGCTGTAACGAAACACCGTATTTTTACATCAATAAATGTAACCCATATAAATTCCAGAAAAAAGGAGGTCGCACATGCAGGATATGGACGCAGTCTACCGTCAACATTTTCGCATGGTGTATCAGTACCTGATGTCACTGACACACCAGCCGGATGTTGCGGAAGAACTGGCACAGGAAACTTTCTGTCAGGCTGTCAGCAGTATCCACCGCTATGACGGAAGCTGCAAGATCACTACATGGCTTTGTGCCATTGCCAAAAATCAATATCTGTCCTATCTGCGAAAGCACCCACTGCACGAGGATCTGACAGACACCGAAGCGGAACTTCCGCACACACCGTCTGCAGAGCAGGAGGCGCTTTCCTCCGCCGGAAAAATGGAATTGCTGCAATGCCTGCACCAGTTTCAGGAACCCTACCGGGAAGTGATCTATCTGCGGGTATTTGGAAATCTCTCGTTCCGGGAAATCGGACAAATTATGGGACAGAGTGAAAACTGGGCGCGCGTGATGTTTTATCGCGGCAAGGAGCGCCTGCGAAAGGAGCTGAACAAACATGAAAAATGATTTGACCTGTGAGGTCGTACAGGATCTGCTGCCAAGCTATGTCGATCACCTGACGAGTGACGTCACAAATACGGCGATCGAAACACATATCCGGGAGTGTGCCGACTGTCGCCGGATACTTTCCGATATGCAGACTCCGGAACCCGTGCCGGCAGAAACGGCAACGGATGCTTCAACTATCGACTTTTTAAAAAAGAGCAACAAAAGGAACAAACGCCGGATTCTTGCCGCCATCCTGATCGTGACACTGTTGCTCGGCAGCATCTGGGGATATCGGACGTATTTCTACCCTGCACCGCTGAAAAATACCGCACTGATCGACTATGCGGTTACCGTAAAAGACAATAAAACCATTCAGATTAAAGGATCTTTAACCGATCAGACACTTGGTGTTGCCGGAATCGACTACTCCTGTGATCCGGATCACCCGGAAACCGTCACAATCAATGTCAAAACCAACCGCATATCGGCAGCCGGGCACAATACATTTTCCGATAAAAAGACAGAAACCCATGCCGTAAAAAAAGTATATGTAAACGATCAGATTGCATGGGAGGACGGCACCTCTATTCTGCCGAAAGCAGCACAGATTTATGCCACGATCCATCCATACGTCGGTGATATGTCTGCCAATGAAAAAACACTTGCGGCACTTGGCATCTCCAATGTATTTTCGATTGCAAACTTCAAACTGCAGACCACGGAAACCCCTTACGGCTGGACCATATATCTGGATGACGCATTTACAAAAAAACAGCAGACCACAGTTGAAAAAACCATGAAAAACTATGCCATGGTCATTCTCGCCTGCACCAAAAATCTGGGAAGTGTAACGTTTTCCTACACATTGGATGGAAAAACGACAGATTTTACTTATACGAAAGAACAGGGAGAAAATGAATTTCTTGGCACCTGTAACTACTTCCGCAGTTCTGCCACAGAGTTTCAGACACTGCTTGCAAAAACCGGCATCTTAAGCGATCCCGTCTTTTCCAGACTGTCCGGAAACCAGGGATACCGCCTGACGGAGCAGCTCAACAATGTTCCGGATGCGGAAATTACCGGGACGATTCAAAACGAAAAACAAAATATTATTAAGCAATATGAAAGTTATCTGCCGACCAACAGCTGGTCGCCGGGATCAATCAGCAAATCATTTTCTTCCGAAAAAGATGCACTCGCTTATATCGGATACAAAAATCTGCGGTCATTTGCCCTCCCACAGAAAGCAGACAGCATTTCCGTCAACGCAACCGCGGATAAAAAAGGAAACATCTGCTACATCTCGCTTTCCGAACTATACAGTTGTGCAGACGGACAGATCAATGTGACGGCCGCCGCCGATCTCTATACAGAATCGTCCAACACCGGTTCCTATATCGATATGGACTACCCATCGTATGAGGAAACGCCGGATGCCGTATCCACCAGCGAACTGTACACCACGGCTTCCGGCGATACCTGGCAGCTGATTACGACCACCTCTCAGAGTGATGATTTCAATGATTCGATAGACGCTTACCGAACCGAAGACACGATTTTATATGGCATTCACATCGGTTACCCGTCGAGCCTGAAAGAAAGCGCACAGGCAGAACTGAAAAAAATTTTAGAAAACGGCATTGGCCAGAACTAAGGGATTTATAAAAAATTAAGAAACCTTTTTCAAAAAGGTATTGAGCCAGAAGAAAATGTTCATTATAATCCATTATAAAACAATAAGGTGAATACCCCGGCCGTATCCGGGAGAAAGGAAACATCCCATCCAGTCTGACTGGATGGGATGAACATTGATAAACATGAAATGGATGATAGCATCTGATATCCACGGCTCTGCATACTACTGCAGACAGCTGTTAAATGCATACAACCGGGAACAGGCCGACCGTCTGCTGCTCCTTGGTGATCTTTTATACCACGGTCCGCGCAATGATCTGCCGGAAGAATATGATCCAAAACAGGTGATTGAACTGCTCAACGCAAAAAAACAACATATTCTCTGTGTCCGGGGCAACTGCGATGCCGAAGTCGACCAGATGGTACTCCAATTTCCCATTATGGCAGATTACTGCGCCATTGCAGACGGTGATACGCTGATTTATGCCACCCACGGCCATACGTATAATGAACAGAACCTGCCTCCACTGCATCGCGGGGACATTCTGCTGCACGGACATACCCACGTCCCGGCATGCGTCCCACACGACACATATACCTGCATGAATCCCGGATCTGTTGCTATTCCAAAAGCCGGAAGCTGGCACGGCTACATGATTATGGAAAATGGCCGTTTCCAGTGGAAAACAATGACTAACGAAGTTAAAATAGAGTTTGTGGACGGAAAACGCATTCTCTAAACAAACTCTTTTACGGAAGCATAAATGCCTTCTGCATTCAGGCCATACTTCTCAAGCAGTGCCACTGCCGGACCGGATTCGCCGAAGCAGTCCTGTACACCGATGGTCTTTACCGGTGTCGGTGCCTTTCTCGAAAGTGTCTCACATACAGCGGAACCGAGGCCTCCGATGACGGAGTGTTCCTCAACGGTTACTACTTTCCCGCATTCTTTTGCTGCGGCGACGACAAGATCCTCATCGAGCGGCTTGATCGTATGGATGTTGATCACTTTTACATCAATGCCGTCTGCTGCAAGTTTTTCTGCGGCTGCAAGCGACTCGGACACACATAAACCGGTCGCAATGATTGCCACATCTTTGCCTTCCCGCAAGGTCACACCTTTGCCGATTTCAAATTTGTAATCCGGACGGTCATTGATGATCGGAACTGCCAGACGGCCAAAACGCATGTAAACCGGGCCTTCGTGTTCATATGCGGCTTTTACTGCAGCTTTTGCCTCGATATCATCACTCGGATTTAAGATGACCATGCCCGGGATGGTGCGCATGAGCGCAATATCCTCATTACACTGGTGCGTTGCACCGTCTTCACCGACGGAAATTCCGGCATGGGTTGCACCGATTTTTACATTCAGGTGCGGATAACCGACCGAGTTTCGCACCTGCTCGAATGCACGTCCTGCTGCAAACATGGCAAACGAACTTGCAAACGGAACTTTACCGGTTGCGGCAAGGCCTGCTGCAATGCCAATCATGTTACATTCTGCGATACCACAGTCAATGTGGCGCTCCGGAAATTCCTTTTTGAAGATTGCAGTCTGTGTTGCCGCTGCAAGATCTGCGTCTAAAACATATACATCATCATGCTCCTTTGCCAGCTCTACGAGAGCGTTTCCGTAGCTGACACGGGTTGCGATTTTTGTTACTTCTGACATAATGCTTCACCTTCTTTCTTCAGGTCTTCCATTGCGATCGCATATTCTTCATCGTTTGGCGCTTTTCCGTGCCATCCTACCTGATTTTCCATGAAAGAGACACCCTTTCCTTTGACCGTATGCGCAATGATTGCGGTCGGCTGTCCCTTGGTGTTTCTTGCCTCTGCAAATGCAGCGGCGATCTGATCCATGTCATTGCCGTCTGCAAGGTCAACCACATGGAAATTGAATGCTTTGAATTTCTCGTTGATCGGGTACGGAGAGCATACCTGATCCACCGGTCCGTCGATCTGCAGTCCGTTGTTATCCACGATCACAACGAGGTTATCCAGTTTGCGGAATCCGGCAAACATGGCAGCTTCCCATACCTGCCCTTCCTGAATCTCTCCATCTCCGAGCAGTGTATACACACGGTAATCATCCCCGGAAAGTTTGGCGGACAATGCCATGCCGACTGCTGCGGAAATTCCCTGTCCTAAGGAACCGCTCGACATATCCACACCCGGAATGTGCTTCATATCCGGATGTCCCTGCAGATACGAACCGAGGTGACGCAGTGTCTTTAAATCCTCGACCGGGAAATAGCCGCGCAGTGCCAGTGCGGAATACAGTCCCGGTGCAGTATGGCCTTTGGACAGCACAAAACGGTCTCTGTCCGGTTTCTTCGGATCTTTTGGATCGATATTTAATTCTTCAAAATATAAATAAGTAAAAATATCAGCTGCGGAAAGCGATCCGCCCGGATGTCCGGCTTTGGCTGCATGGACGGCAGTCACAATGCCTTTGCGGACTTCATTTGCCTTCAGCTGAAGCTCCTGTTTGTTCATGGTTATTCCTCCCCAAAAACTGCCTTATAGTCTGCCTGGAATTTTTCGATTCCCTGATCGGTAAGCGGATGCTTTGTCATCTGCTCGATTACCTTGTAAGGGATGGTCGCAATATCGGCACCTGCAAGTGCGCAGTCTGTTACATGGATCGGGTTACGGATGGATGCTGCAATGATCTCTGTGTCATATCCGTAAATATCAAAAATCTCTGCGATCTGGCGGATCAGTTCGATACCCGGCTGGCTGATGTCATCTAATCTGCCAAGGAATGGGGATACATAAGTAGCTCCTGCGTTTGCTGCAAGGATTGCCTGATTTGCGCTGAAAATCAGGGTAACGTTTGTCTTGATGCCCTCGGAAGAAAGTACCTTTACGGCTTTAAGTCCCTCTACGGTCATAGGAATCTTTACAACCATGTTTGGATGGATGGCTGCAATCTCACGTCCCTCTTTGATCATGCCCTCTGCATCTACCGTTGTTGCCTTTACCTCGCCGCTGATCGGTCCGTCAACGATGGATGTAATTTCTTTGATGACTTCTGTAAAATCTCTTCCCTCTTTTGCGATCAGGGATGGGTTTGTGGTAACTCCACAGATAACCCCCATATCATTTGCTTTCTTAATATCCTCTACATTTGCTGTATCCACGAAAAACTTCATAATAAAATACCTCCATTTTTATTTACGTTTGTTTTTATCTGTCAGCCTTAATATAGCACAGTTCAAAAGCAAACGCAAGTATAAAACAAAAGAGAATAAAAGTTAGTGCAAATAAATAAAAGGCACGGATACGGTTCTCTGCCTTTTGACAGAAAACGTATCTGTGCCTTTTTATATCAAAACAGCTTTCTTTATGATGGAAACCTTTTATATTCCAAGCACTCCTGCAGCACTGCGCAGTTCCGCGGCTGCCCGCTGCAGCTCAGCCGCCTGCTCTTCGGACACATTTCCCGGCTTTGTACGGCTGACCAGTTTCTTTACATAAGAAAGGCTGCTCTTGATCTGGTGACGCGCACCACTGTCGATGGTCTTTTTCTTCTCTTTATAAGCTACTTCCACCTGACGGATCAACGTGTCGGCCTCGCTTCGCGCATCAATATAAGCCTTTCTCTGCCCGTCTGTTGCTTCATATTCCGCGGCTTCTCTTATCGCGCGGTCAATCTCTGCGTCTGACAAATTGGAACTTGCCGTGATTGTGATCTCCTGATGCCGTCCGGTTCCCAGATCCTTTGCGGAAACCTGTACAATACCGTTCGCATCAATATCAAACGTTACCTCTATCTGCGGCACACCCGCCGGCGCCGGTTTAATGCCCCGCAGCTGGAACCGCCCAAGCAGCTTGTTGTCTCTTGCAAACTGACGCTCGCCCTGCAGTACTTTGATATCCACAGATGTCTGGAAATTTCCGGCAGTTGTAAACACTTTACTGAACCGTGTCGGAATCGTGGTATTCCGGTCAATCAGCTTCGTCGAAACACCTCCTACCGTCTCAATAGAAAGCGAAAGTGGTGTGACATCCATCAGGATAATCTCTGCCGCCTGTGATCCTGCCATCAGCGCACCGCCAAGTTTTCCACCCTGCACAGCCGCTCCCAGTGCCACACATTCATCCGGGTTTAAATTGCGTGAAGGTTCTTTTCCTGTCAGTCTGCGCACTTCCTCGAATACCGCCGGTACACGGGTAGAACCACCTACCAGAAGTACCATGCCAAGATCCGCTGCCGTAATTCCCGCATCCGAAAGTGCCTGCTGCACCGGACCTGCCGTGCGCTCAATGAGATCCATCGTCAGTTCCTCAAATTTTGCACGCGTCAGAGTCATTTCCATATGCTTTGGCTCACCCTTTACGGTCGCAATAAACGGCAGGTTGATGCCCGTTGTGGAAGAGGAGGACAATACCTTTTTGGCCTTTTCCGCCTCCTCACGCACACGCTGCATAGCCGTCGCATCTTTCCGCAAATCTACACGCTCCGTGCGCTGGAATTCCGATACCAGATACTCCGTGATACGCGCATCGAAATCATCCCCACCGAGGTGATTGTCTCCCGCGGTGGCAAGTACTTCGATGAGGTTGTCCCCGATTTCAATAACCGATACGTCAAATGTGCCGCCACCAAGATCATACACCAGAATTTTCTGTGGCTCCCCGTGATCCAGTCCGTATGCCAATGCCGCAGATGTCGGCTCGTTGATAATCCGAAGAACATTTAATCCGGCAATCTTTCCGGCATCCTTTGTCGCCTGTCGCTGGGAATCACTGAAATATGCCGGTACGGTAATCACCGCATCCGAAACTGTTTCCCCTAGATATTCCTCCGCATCTTTTTTGAGTTTGCGCAGGATCATCGCGGAAATCTCCTGCGGCGTATACTGTTTGCCATCTATTTTTGCCCGGAACGCACTTCCCATCTCACGCTTAATGGAGAAAAATGTCCGGTCTACATTGACAGCTGCCTGTCGTCTGGCAGCATCTCCCACCAGACGCTCTCCGTTTTTGGTAAATGCCACAACCGATGGTGTGGTCCGCGAGCCTTCCGCGTTTGTGATCACAACCGGCTGATCATTTTCCAAAACAGCGACACAGCTGTTTGTCGTTCCCAAATCAATTCCTATTACCTTACCCACGGTCTTTTCCTCCCTGTCTATGTGTATCCACACATCTCTTAATTACAAGAGTAAGTCGGGAAAGCCCCTGCGTCAAGGTTTCCGGCAGATATTTCACTTATTGTTTATACTTTTCATAATTCCTTCTGAATTACCACATCTCCGTGATACATCAGGAAGCGAAGCCCCACGGTCTTTTTGAGATCTCCATGTCCATGGTGTTTCATGTTTCCTGCCACAACTGCAATATTGGCATCTCCCTCTGTATTTGTACGGTCAAATGTAAACAGCGTGGAATTATGGTATTCCACCACCTCCGTATCCACTCCCAGATAATCCGATAATTCCGCACGCGCCCCGATCCGCAGGATATGTCCTCCTGCAATTGCCACACCCCCGTCAATTTCTTTTTTGCTCTGTGGGATTACCACACCGTCGCAGAGTATGATCATTTCTGCATCCATAGATTCGCCTCCTTTTCGACTCTTTTTTCGTTATATAAAAGAAGAGCTTCCTCTTATCCGAGAAAGCTCCTTTGCTAATCACCTGTTCTGTTTACGCCTACTGTAGCAGAAAACGATTGGAAACGCAAGTACACTCCCGTACCTTTTTCATACTACAAAAATACCAACTGCCAATATTCTTCCTGTATACTCTCTGTTCCCGGCAATCTTTGGTGCAAACCTGAGTGCATACTTTTTATCTTTTATTTGTGCAATAGCCTCATCCGGTGTATGATCTATCTTTAATTCCAGAATCATACAATCAGCAGTTTTATCACTTCTGTGTTATGGGCAAATAACGTCAAAAATGTATTTACCACAAACAGCGAACCCTCATAAATTCCTTAAAATCAGGCATTCGCTGTTTATGTCCAACAATCTCACACGTGGTTTAGTAAATGAAACTTACCTGATCAGTTAAAACTGCGTACTTGATAATGTTTTCTTACTGTTTATTGTGTCAGGCACCACATGTTTCAATATTTCTACAACTTTTCGATGTCCGTAACCAGCATATCAACCTCGTCCTCCGTTGTTGCCCAGCTCGTACAGAAACGCTGCGTATCACCTTCGTCTTCAAAATAATACTTTTGCGCAAGCTCCTGCTTCTGCTGCTCCGTCAGAATAACAAACTGCTGGTTGGTAAAGCTCTCCACCGCAAACGGAACACCCTTGTCCTCAAACGCTTTCTTAATCTGCATCGCAAGCGCATCGGCGCGCTTCGCAGCCTCAAAATACTCGCCGCTCTCCAGCATCGTTGCAAACTGCAGTCCCATCAGCCAGCCTTTCGCAAGTACTGCACCATTCTGCTTCATGTAGGCCTTAAAGCGATACTTCAGATCCTGCGCAGTGATAATGAGCGCCTCGCCGAACAAAGCGCCACACTTTGTTCCGCCAATATAAAATACATCCGTCAATTCCGCAAAATCCTTCAAAGTAAGATCATTTTTCTCCGATCCAAGTCCATATCCCATGCGCGCGCCATCCACGAAAAGATACATCCCATATTTTGTGCACACATCATGGATCTCCTTAATTTCCTTCTTCGAATAAAGTGTACCTTTTTCTGTCGGGAAAGACAGATATACCATCTTCGGTTCGGTCAGATACTCCGGCTTGTCCTGATCGTAATATGCCTTGGCGCAAGCGGCGATCTGCTGCGCGGTAATCTTGCCATCTGTATTCGGAAGTTCCAGAATCTTGTGTCCGGTGTTCTCGATGGACGCCGCCTCGTGACAATTGATATGTCCGGTATCTGCAGCGATCACGCTTTGCACCGAAGATAATGCAGCAGCGATCACGACATAATTCGCCTGCGTGGCTCCCGGAATGAATTTGATCAATACATCGTCATTATCGACCAGCTTCTTTATGATGGTTTCCGCTTTATCGCACCACTCATCTTCCCCGTATCCGGCGTAGCTTGTGCTGTTCGTTGCGCCAAGTTCCTTCAATATGGATGCAAATGCTCCATGGTTGTAATCGTTATTAAATCTTATCATTTCTTACACACTCCTAGTAAATTTACTTTTGTTCAATTAGAAAAGGCATCAAATAAAATGGTTTCAGTAACAAGTTTTCTTCCTTTCCAACATCCTTCTGCGACAATAAATATATATCATGCACATTTTTCGAAAACTTTTTATCGAATACCTTTATCGACTCATGTTTTCCAGATCCAGATGATTTAATTTCGAAAGCGTTCACTTTGCTTCCTTCCGAGATCAGGAAATCCACTTCATAATAATGCGTACTGCCTGACTTTTCCCATGTGTGATAGAAAAGCTCTCTGCCAGATGCCGCGATCATTTGTGCAACCAGATTTTCATATAAGAATCCAAGATTAGCCGGTAATTTGTCAGAAAGCAGCTTTGCGTACACATCATTTTCTGTCACCGGTCGATCCATAAACATCAATGTAACAAACAATCCTGTATCTGCGAGGTAGAGTTTGTAACTGTCAAAATCCTTTGTGTCTGCTAAACTCACACGTGGATCGGTTGAATTATAACACGGCAAAATTGTTTTTGAATCAATCAGCTCATATAATAATTCCTCTGTTTTTGCTTTACTCTTCTTCCCGATTGCTGTTGAAATCCGATATTTTTTTGAATCTTTGGCGAGCTGCGCCGGAATCGAATGATACAATGCAGAAATTCTTCCAGACGCATCAATTTTCTTAAAATCATCTTCATACAATGATATGATCTGTCTCTTGACCATATCAATTTCCGAGAAATTCTTACCTTCCGTGTATGCTTCTACCGCCTGCGGCATTCCCCCAACAGCCATATAAATACGCAGATCTCGCATTAATTTTCGATTCGTTGCCTGTCCGATTGCAGATCCTGTACCATAAATCTGGCGCAAGAGTTCATAATTACCTCCTGTGGCATCACAAAATTCTTCATAGTCCATCGGATATACCTGTATCTTCATCTCCTCCGACGGAATCAAAATGTCTTTTACATTTTTCTTAATCGAGATTAGAGATCCCGTTTCCAGATAACTATATCTGCCATCTGCCACCAGATGCTTGATAGCCTGCCTTGCCTGTGGAAAAAGCTGTACTTCATCAAATATGATCAATGATTCATGTTCGTATAAAGTCACTCCTGTTTCGGCCTGAAGACGCAAAAAGAACATATTTAAATTTCCCACATCCTCAAAACAACTGCGTATATTGTCCGTTGTCTTTGAGAAATCAATCAAAAGATAAGACTTGTATTCATTTTGCCCAAAAGACTCCGCGATCGTTGATTTACCGACTCGTTTGGCCCCCTCTAGCAAAGCCGCATATTTGTCTGAGTATTTTGCTTTCCATTCTAACAATCTGTCATATGCTTTCCGTTTAAAATACATCATTACCTCCCAAATATATCCTTGTTATAACATGAACCGGGCATTTCTTCAAGATTATATTTTGCGTTTTTGTCCGTTTCTTCAAGATTTTCATCAAAAAAAGCGCCCTTGTCTGATATGATACCTCTAAAGTAGACAGATTAAATATAAAAAATCTGTTACTTTGGAGGTATTTTTCATGTCTAGAAAAGAAAGATTTACTCCTCAAGAAAAAGAGCAAGCTTGTATTGACTATATTGAGGGGAATCGTTCCAGATCCGAAATATGTAGAGAACTTTATATTTCGACTAGTACTATGAATATTCCTGTGCGGCGGGTTCTTCCGCACGAGAATATTCAAATGGTAGGTTTGACAACAACTGAGCTATCGAACAAAACTTCGAACAACTGGCTTAATGGCATTGCCTCTTGTTTCATAGTACCAAAGACATCTTCATTAAGTAATGTCATGACATTTGTTATTATTGTTTTAACTTCATCTTCTGTAAATCTACTCATATTTTTTTCCCATCCCTTTATATTAACCATTAATCTTGTTATCAACAAATATCATACCAATAAAAATCTGTATCTTCATTACAAATCTTCTTCACAAATAATTTCAAATAACAATTAATCATAAAAAGAAATGTCTCACAGAAAACAACAAATATAATTGTATGTAAGATTCCATCCCACTTACACCAAGACATAATCAATGATGCAATTATTGACTCTACAGAAATAATAACTATTTCAATAAAATCACTTAAAAGTTCAAACGAAAACCAGCACTTATATGCAATCCAAGCTACTAATATTGTTAATAACGCAAATCCAATATTATAAGGGAAAGGTTGAAAAGATAATGTAGTAATCATTGTTCCATTTACAATTAATAATAGACTTTCTGTTGTTCCATCATCACATTTTTCTGCAACAACCACAGATAAATAAACTAAAGTTAATATTAATGTAGAAATACCAATGTTGCTATCTTGTTGATTCGAATATAATAAACTCCACATTATAGTTAACCCCATTACATAAACAATAGTTGTCAGCACTTTTCTTCTTCGTAATTCCGGAATTACTATTTTAGTCTTATATAAATCACATCTAAAAAAGAACCCAAGAATAATACCTCCACCTAACAACCAATACCTCGAAAGAAAATCTATAAACAAATTAACAATTTCTGCAATCATTTGATCTATAATCTGCATAATGTCACCTCTATAGATATTATAAACCATCTTATCTATTTTAACTATATTAATTCTGATATTCATATGCATTTCATATGCATTCATATGCATCCTCAAACCTTACAGCACCATTAATTCTTTTCACTTCATCCATACACTTTACCTGTAGCTTCTTTAGTTCCTCTTCATTCACTCCATGACTATATGCAATCACATGAGACAATTTGGATATTTCCACAGCCAGCCTATACATCGCACGAGCCATTCGGTTCTCGCTGTCTTTCACTGTGGAATGCATCACTGAGGAAATAGTGGAAAGCATATAGTTTTCGATTTTCTCTGATGTCAGATAACCGATATAAAACTTCAATGCATGATTCATAAATTCATTTCTTGATTTCACATCTGCCTGCTCTAACAAGCCATCCATCTGTTCCAGTAAGTCTTCCTCAATATAAAATCCCTTCCTTACTTTTCCCTTGTCCTCCATCATTGCTACCTCCCACAAAAATAAAAGCAGCAAATCTTTTCGGATTTACATAATACTCTCGCTCATATTCTTTATCAAGTGATTTTCACGCAAATGACAATTCGCGTTTCAATTCCTCATAAAGCATAACATAGCAAGAAAAATATATAACAAACAAGCCGGCGCACCAGCGCCGGCTCCCCTTACCATCTCACTATTCTATTCATTCTACTCCACCGCAAGCCCTTCCTCCCGGATCACCTGCACCATCTCATCCACATACTTCGCACACAACTCATCACTCTGTGCCTCAACCATCACACGAATCACCGGCTCCGTACCGCTCTCACGCAGAAGAATTCTTCCATCCTCACCCAAAGCGGTGCTGATCCGATCCTTTTCCACCTGCACACGCGCATTGCCAGTAACCGCAGCCTTGTCCTCAACCCTCACATTCTTCAAAAGCTGCGGGTACATCTGCATCCCCTTGCACAGCGTGCCAAGGCTCTGCTTCTTCTCCAGGATCACCTCCATCAGCATCAATGCCGTAAGGATTCCATCTCCGGTCGTCGCATGCTTACTGAAAATGATATGTCCGGACTGCTCTCCGCCGAGCACATATCCGTTGGCAACCATCGCCTCATTGACATACTTATCGCCAACCGTGGTCACACATACCTCAATGCCCTCGCGCTTCATCGCTTTGAACAATCCCATGTTGGACATGATCGTGGCAACCACCGTATTATTCTGCAGGCGGCCACATTCCTTCAGATACTTCCCGCAGACATACAGGATATAATCCCCGTGTACTTCCATGCCGTTCTCATCCACGGCAATACACCGATCCGCATCTCCGTCAAACGCAAATCCGCAATCCAGATTCTTCTCCCGGACAAGTCTCTGCAGATTTTCGATATGTGTTGATCCACATCCCATATTGATGTTGGTACCGTCCGGCTCATTGCCAACCACATATGTTTTGGCACCAAGCGCATCAAACACACTCTTTGCAATATTAAACGTACTTCCGTTGGAACAATCCAGCCCCACGCGCATCCCATCGTAAGATCTGGTAGCCAGAGAAATCAGATAGCCGATGTAACGGTTCCGTCCGATCGCATAATCCCGCGCCACACCAACCTTGTCACGCAATGCAAAAGGTAATTCTCCCATCTCACCATCTATGTATTTCTCCAGTGCAGCTTCCACCTCTGCCGAAATCTTGTGTCCGTTTCCATCCATGACCTTGATTCCATTGTCATAATATGGATTGTGACTGGCAGAAACCATAATGCCACAGTCGAAATTTTCTGTACGGACTACATATGCCACACTTGGCGTGGTGGTAACATGCAGCAAGAATGCATCAGCCCCGGATGCCGTAATACCAGCAACCAGCGCATACTCAAACATGTAGCTGCTGCGACGTGTGTCCTTTCCGATAATGATCCGTCCCCTGTGATTCTGGTTGTAATACCAGCCCAGGTAACGTCCAATTTTATATGCATGATCCGCGGTCAGTACTTTGTTTGCCTCCCCGCGAAAACCGTCTGTTCCAAAATATTTTCCCATTGTTCTTTATTCCACTCCTACACATCCAATGACATCAACATTCCAGTCTTTTAACATGCGAAGTTCCTTTTCAATCTCCTGATAGATCGATGTATCCGTAATCTCCACTAACACGACATGGCCAGCTTCCGAAGCTTCACGCATCGCTGCAGAATCATAACAGATATTCTCCCCATATACCACCTGAATACCACTTGCTTTCAGATGTTCGGTCAGCTTTGTGATCCATTCTTTCTTCATTCGCTCAATCTCTGAACCTGTCAGGAAAAGCTTTGTAATTCCTTCATTCTTACAATACAGTTCAATATTTGAAGAAGCCATCTGCAAGGATGCCTCCGGAGAAAGCATCTTCTGATTCCGATACTTGATGCGCAGTAAAAATCCAGTAATTCCCTTGGTGCGCTGCTCCCTGGTGATAATACCAAACTGACGCATCTTATAGTATCGCACCAATTCCTCTGCTGCCTGCAGCTTGTTTGATAATACAGCAATACAAACCAAATACAATGCGGCAAGAAATACTCCCATCACAAAACCAAGTACCACATATTTCTTGCTCAAAGCCGGAGCAGCAACCTGTACCGCTGCAGACTCTTCCTTGTCATCCGACTCCAAATTTTCCTCTCGCTCCAGTTCACTCAACTGATCCTCTGACATAGCAGACTTAAGAGTAGTAATCTGATCCCTGTAGGATTTGATCAGATTCGAAACATTGCCCTGAGAAGTTGCAAGATCCGAATCGGTACATATCTGATAATTTTCTGATACTAATACGAGCTTATGTCCGCCTATACGTTTACGGAATTCCGGTTGCTTCTTTTCCAGTTCATTCTGTATCTGCCTTGCCACACTTTCCAGACCCTTTTTATCTGTATACTTAATAATCACAGAAAATGTATTATCTGAGTTATTATATGCAGACACAAGTTCTGCCAGATACTTATCTTCCGACTTTGTAGAAACATCTTTCCATATCGTTTTCTGATCCACGCCGTTATTGGCATAATCCACATAGGCATTCGCAATCGCGGATGTATAATCTTTCTTGCTGTCCTTCGTGTAATTCATCACAAAATCAGAATCTATGTAATACTGTAATTCCATTCTGTGCTCCTGATAAGGATCAATGTTCATCAGAATCGAATTCTGCATATAATTGCTGTTTTTTTCAATTAAAAGATTTAAACTCTTTACATCATCGATCTGCTGCTGCTCGTCATCCGTAAGAACAACTGTCGGTTCCTGCTTCTCATCCTTCGGTTGGAGTGCTGCATGATATGCCCGCACGTCCTTTGCATACTTCACTCCCGGAAGTAAAATTGCAAACAACACCGCACATACCATCCATAACTTCCATCCCATCATCACTTTCCAGAATAACTGGCGAAGTGAAATCTCCCTTACCTGATTTTCCATTTGTAATTTCTCCAATTCTTATTTTTGTGTACTTAATTGAGTGTACTTCTTTTTTATTTCAAATGCAAGCTTTTACTTCATTCATCCTTTCTTCAGTAGCAATTCCTCTATAATCCGATACTCTTCTGGATTTAGTTTGCCTTCACGATACAACTGCTCAAGTTCTTTGATAAAAGCTTCTCTCTCCGCTTCATTTGCCGGATCGATATTTGAAGCTTCTTCTTTTAATTTTCGAAACAGATCATCGTGTTCATAAACAGTTCTTGTCTCCCCCTTCTTCCATTGCATCTCCCTTGCCTTTAGATTTCTGTTATGCCGGATAATCTCTGATAACTTATCCACAAACTGCACCAAAAGCTCAAATTCCTCTTTCATTTGCGTAAATAACGCACTCTGCTCTCCATCTTGCAGCGCACGCCTATAATCCGCAAGAACCTCCACAACAAACTCTTTTTTCTGTAACAGTTCTTCCGAATACATACCGGCAATATACCAGTCTCCTCTTCTTCTGGCATATCCCAACCCCCAGATTGCCTGTAAATAATTTTTTAAGAACCGCGCAAAAGCTTTCTGTTCATTCATATTTCCCACCACTTTACATTGTACAAATCCCCTTGCCACGGCAATCAGAACATCTTTGTTCATCAATGACACAAAGTTAAGGTTTTCGATCATATCCACAGTGATGGCTTGTGCTTCCTCCTGCGCAAAATAATACTTTATCATCCGAATCCAATTTTCTGTTGAAATTCCGGTTACATACAAGGCCTTAAAGGCAGAAAGCATCGCAGTCTCTCCAAACAACTGCACCGTACCGTTATTCTTTTCATTTTCCATTTGAAATGCATCTTTCCAGATTTTATCCCAAGCTTTCTTTCGGGGATTTCCTACTTTATTTAAAACCGTTTCACAAATTTCCTTTGCAAGCCATTCCATATCGGTATATTCCGAATTGCCATTTCCCTTAATATTCCACAAGAAACGATTCACTTGCTCATTATGTTGCATTCTTCGCATAACACCATCTGATTCGTTTGCAAACCATCTTGGATCGTTTCTGTCCGCTTTCGGAATTGAAAAATCATATCGCAGCACGGCAAATATTCAAATAACGGGATTATTAACCGGATCCTCAACAATCTGTATACACTCATTTTCCGAGTAAATGTTTGCATGGTATCTTCCGATCAATGTCTCCACATCAAACGTCTCGTTCTTGTAAGTCAACAACAACGATTCTGAAAGAAGTTTTCCCATTTTGATCTGTTCCATCTGTTCATACAGAAAATGCTTAATAAAAAGTATCATTGCCAACCACTTTGCATTTTCCTTCTGCCGGTAACGTTCATTCATTTTATATATCAGCACAAATTCATTAAGATAAGAAAGTTAATTTTGAACGTAGCATAATCCTACAGATATCATACCTCATTTTTTGGCATAGCAACAGTCCTATGTCTATTTTTTGTACCCATTTTTTCTATTCCGAATAATATTTACTTGTCAAAGTTCAATGCCAGAATTTCGCTGGCATGATCAATCAGAATTCCGAGAGATCATCCCTTTTCTCACTGCATAAACTTTCTTTTTTGCCATAATTTTTCCTTCAAAGTTTCGTATTATATCAAATATTTTCAAATTTGTCAAATCAAGTATATCCTATCTTAAAAAGAGCGTCAAATGTCAGCTATTTTTTAGATTTAGCTTTCCCACCAATCCATCAAAGGAACTTGAAATTGGCCAGACACATTAGCCTTACCAGAATCATCTCCGACAAATAATGAATGGAAATTGAATTACTCAAATACTCCAGCTTCACTCTCCCCTCGAATAACACGCCACATCACCCAAGAAAGGCAGTGTTTGTTATTGTAAACAACACAAACCGCATATCAGACATCCAATCTCAATTATTTTCCATTCTTTTTCCAACTATCTATTGCATTCCGCCCCCACATCTGCTATCATAGCTATGTTTTAAACAAACGCCCAAAGTGCCATTATTGACGTTATAAATAACATTTAATGTAACAAGTACAGAATATATAAGAAAGGACCTCACGCAAATGAAGAAATTATCCCCATCCCTTCTTGCCAAGCAAGTAGTAGATGCAAGAAAAGCAAAGAAACTCTCCCAGCAGCAGCTTTCTGATCTGACCGGTATCAACCGCGCCATGGTAAGCCGCCTGGAGACACAGGATTACATCCCATCCATCGAGCAGCTTGAGAAGTTAGGCGAAGTATTGGACTTCGAACCGGTGTCATTATTCGTAAATGAGCACACCACCAAAGCATTGGAGAAATGCTCTCCGCTCAACATCGCAGTCGCAGGAACCGGCTACGTTGGACTGTCCATCGCAACCCTGCTGGCACAGCACAACCACGTAACTGCAGTTGACATCATTCAGGAGAAGGTGGACCTCATCAACAATAAGAAGTCCCCGATTCAGGACGATTATATTGAGAAATACTTAGCGGAAAAAGACTTAGATCTGACTGCAACCTTAGATGGAGAAGCAGCCTACAAGGATGCTGATTTCGTAGTTATCGCAGCGCCGACCAACTACGATAGCAAGAAGAACTACTTCGATACCTCAGCGGTAGAAGCAGTGATTGAATTAGTCCTGAAGGTGAACCCGGACGCCATCATGGTCATCAAATCCACGATTCCGGTAGGCTACACCGCAAGCGTTCGCGAGAAATACAACACCAAAAACATCATTTTCAGCCCGGAATTTTTAAGAGAATCCAAGGCATTATACGATAACCTCTATCCGAGCCGTATCATCGTATCCACAGACGAATCTGATGAAAAACTTGTAAAAGCTTCTCACACCTTCGCAGCTCTCCTTCAGGAAGGCGCGCTCAAAGAGAACATCGACACACTTTTCATGGGATTCACAGAAGCAGAGGCAGTAAAACTTTTCGCGAACACCTACCTTGCACTGCGCGTATCCTACTTCAATGAGCTGGATACCTATGCAGAGATGAAAGACCTGAATACACAGGACATTATCGACGGCGTGTGTCTCGACCCACGAATCGGCACACATTACAACAACCCAAGCTTCGGCTACGGCGGCTACTGCCTGCCAAAGGACACCAAGCAGCTTCTTGCCAACTATGATGACGTGCCACAGAACATGATGACTGCCATCGTAGAGAGTAACCGCACAAGAAAAGACTTTATTGCGGATCGTGTGTTAGAGCTCGCCGGTGCATATGAAGCAAACAGCAGTTGGGATCCTTCCATGGAAAAAGAAGTAGTTGTTGGTGTATATCGTCTGACCATGAAGAGCAACAGCGATAACTTCCGCCAGAGCAGTATTCAGGGCGTAATGAAGAGAATCAAAGCCAAGGGTGCAACCGTAGTAATCTACGAGCCAACCCTGGAAAACGGAACAACCTTCTTCGGCTCCAAGGTTATCAATGACCTTGATGAATTCAAGAAGATCAGCCACAGTATCATCGCAAACCGCTATGACTCCTGCCTGGATGATGTAAAAGACAAAGTATATACCCGCGACCTGTTCCAGCGCGACTAACCCAGAAATACAAATATCCCAGAACAACCGCAACATCAGTTGTTCTGGGATATTATTTGAAGCGTGCACTTTCGCAAATTAACGTGTCAAATCATTTCTACACCTGATAAAACTCCTTATACCACTCCGCAAACCTACGCAGTCCCTCTCTCAGACTTGTCCCCGGCTTAAACCCGAAGTCTCTCTCCAGCGGTGTCGTATCCGCATAGGTCACCGGCACATCCCCCGGCTGCATCGCAACAAGCTCCTTGTGCGCCTCGAAATCATAATCCTCCGGCAGCACACCCGCGCGAATCAGCTCCTGCTGCAGAATATCAACGAACTCCAGCAGATTCTCCGGATTGCTGTTACCAATGTTGTAAACCGCATATGGTGGAATCGGAAGTCCATCCTCACCATCCTTCTTCTCAGGCGGAGCCTGCATTACACGCTTCACACCCTCAACGATATCATCCACATAAGTGAAATCACGCTTGCAATTGCCATAATTGAAAATCTGAATCGTCTCGCCCTTCAGCAGCTTATTGGTGAAGCCAAAGTACGCCATATCCGGTCTGCCCGCAGGACCATAAACCGTAAAGAAGCGAAGTCCGGTGGAAGGAATATTGTAAAGCTTGCTGTACGCATGCGCCATCAGCTCATTGGACTTCTTGGTGGCAGCATATAAGGACACCGGATTGTCCACCTTATCATCCGTAGAATACGGAACCTTCTTATTGGTGCCATACACGGAAGATGAAGACGCATATACCAGATGCTCCACGCCTTTTGCACCGTTATCATAGGAATGACGGCAGGCCTCAAGAATATTGTAGAAGCCAATCAGATTCGCCTCAATATACGCATCCGGATTCGTAATGGAATAACGAACACCAGCCTGCGCAGCAAGATTCACAACGATATCCGGTGAAAAATCTGCAAACACCTTATCAATCAGCGTTTTATCCGCAATCGAACCCTTCACAAAGGTCCAGGACGCATCCGTTCTCTCCTTAGCAAGCTCCTCAATGGTCGCGAGTCTCCACTCCTTGATGCTGACATCATAATAGTCATTCATGTTGTCAATACCGATGATAGTCACCGGTGACACCTTCTTCATCAGCTCCAGAACCAGATTCGATCCGATAAACCCCGCAGCTCCTGTTACTAAGATTGTTTTGTTGTTTAAATCCATCATTTTTCTCATTTTTATAACTCCTATTTAGATGGTGAACACTATGAAGTGTTTATCATTATTATCTGATAGTTTATTAAATTCTGTTCATATTGCATTCATCGTGCCTGTCCCCAATGTTTTCCACCACGACACTGCCCTGTCCCCGTTTCCCTAGACTATGACTCTATATATTTTTCCAACGCTTTTATTTTTGATTAGCTTTCCTTCATTTTCTTGTATAATCTTTGCGGTATGATCAGCGATTGTTTCTCTTAATTCTCCACGATTAGTATCAATTCCCAAAGAAATTATTTCTTCTGCTGTTGCAAAGCGATAGCTTTCCGAAGGCTGTCCCATCAAATTTTTCAAATCGTTTTCTTGCTCCAGTGTCGGAAGCAATTCTATGATATCAGCAAGGAGGAGTTCATAACATTGAAAATGTTCTCCCCAATAAAGTTCTGTTATATGTCTACCACAATAGCGATACGATATATGGTTCCAATTCACAATACTTTTGTCAATCAATTCTTCTTTGAATTCTCGACTCAAATTATCGATACGCTCACGATTTGCTCTACGATCAAACCGTTTCATAAAATTTCGCAAATACCTATTTTCAATTCTGAGACGATAATCATCTCGTGACGACTCATCAATTGAAATCTTGTCATCATCTTTAACTTGATAACGGTTCTTTAGTTCAATTTTCTCATTCCCCGCAAGTTTGTATACACCTCCGACTGGCTGATACTTTTCCGTACCTCGTTCGTTTTTCACCAGTAAATACTTGTTGCCAACTTTAATTCTATAAAGATAGGCAAATGAAATGCGGACGAGTGTATCATTTTTAATAAAATCCCCGCGTTTCAACTTTCTCTGAGAGGTTTTCCAATTTGTAGTGTCTGTAAGATCTTGTAAAGATTTCCAAAAAGCGGGCAATGAAAAACCAAGTGCTATTCCAGATAAACTACTTCCGACAGGCCAATTATTGTACTCAAACAATATAATTACTCCTGTTAAAATTAACGATAATCCCCCAAGCCCAACTACTTTAAGAATCTTCACAAAATCACCTCCTGGCTATTGGAATCTTAATTCTTTTTCTTGCTACACATGAACCATCTTTTACGATATAGCATTCAATATAATGATTGCCAAAGAAAGAAGTATGTTCTACTATATTGCGTCCACGTTCCTCAATTTGGCCTCTTATCTGATTTTTTCTTTCTGCTTCAGGACCTACATTTTTAACCTTCCACAGTATTTTATATGGCCATGGACAATTGGTATACTCCATTTCACATCGAATTTCAAAATTATGTGGCAAATAATGTCGCCACATCGACAGGAACTCACTTATCGGCTTTGGTCTCCACCCATCACCCGAAACCTTGCAGGATACATCACATTGATATATCAACCGCATCGGATACATTTCCTCGATATACTGTTCTCCATCGAAAAAACTACATACAGATTTAGACACAGAAGAGACTGCATAGCTTTCTTCTACCGTCACCTGTTCGCCCCAGTAATCATGGTTAAAGAAGCCATACCATGCCTGAATTGCATCATCCTTTGTGCAGTCCTCACTAAATAAGACTTCCAAATCCTCCAGTTTGCTTTTTAGGCGATTTTTCCAGTTTGTCATTCTTTGATGATCGATATTTCTTGGCGTCAAATCACGACCGTCATCTACAGGTGCTATAACCGATGTACTTGTTTTAAGACGATTTACGATTTCTTGCATCGTATAATAAAACAGTTCATCTGTCCGTTCGTATGATTGCTGTAATTTTTCATCGCATAGCACTGTTTGAAGCAATCCACTCGGCATATTTTTCCACGATTTTCTCGATTTGCAAAACATTTTTGATAGCCGAATTATTTTTCTCAACTTACCATTTGAATCATCATTTTGTGACTTAAGCCAATCGGTTAGCCCCCTGAGTTCTCTCTCAGACCAATCCGAACCTGCGTGTTCATAAATCCAGCACTCATTTTCAGAATCATAATGCCGTCTGTAAACAGCAAAATCAATATGATATCCATCTGCGTATTTAATTCTAACACAGCTTGTTTTTACTTCTGGCTCGGCGTTAAATTGTTTTGTTTTTCGCTTTAGCGCATTTGCCACTAGATTTCTAGTAGCTTGTGCCCCCTTATTTCCCAATATACTTTTGTCAAAGACCACAGCAACATCAATGTCATAATCCCCATCTTCATTTTGAACGACAGTTGACATTGCCACGCTTCCCTGTACGCAAGTCTCGGCAATAGTATATGATGTATTATTTTCGCTGTTATACTCTTTTAAACCATCCTTGAGGCGCTGAATATTGAGATTCTTTTTGTTATGTAAGTTATCCTGTTCATCTTGTGACAGAACAACATGTGATGTATAAAAAGTATTAAACTTTGATGACAAATCATACATTATTTTCTTTTCCTCCTCGCCTCATTTTTACATTCTTTCTCACGCTATAGCACATTCCTTGGAAACCATCTGCTTATTCTTTGCTGTTGAACACGACTTTGATTTCCTTTTCTACTGTAGTTAGATTCACATAGTACCAAAATGAGCTTTCACTTTACATTTTGATTTCTATGTTAAATTTCAAACATTACTTTTGTCACTTTAAACTTTCGAAGGAATTCAGTTATTACAGTTGCTCCGCAAATAGCAGCTATAAAACAGACAATTACCTGAACAGCCGGATGAACTTTTCCGTTCAGCAGCATAATGCATGGATATATCAATTGTTGATGAAAAAGATAAATTCCAAAGCTATTCTTCTTCAGTAGCATCCCTACAAAATCATTTCTTTTATGAACCAAATTTGCCATACCATATACGGCAAGAACACCAGCAAGAAGTCCAATATTATCAGAAACCAACAGCATTACTTTTAATGCAACTGATTCTTTATTCAAAAACACCTGCGATAAGATATAGCATCCAAAAGAAATTCCAAAACTAAACGCAACCTTTTTAACAGGCAACTTTATTCCATGCTCGTAGAGATATGCTCCCATATAGTAAAACATAGCATAATGCACTGCTGTAACAAATTGCAAGAAATTTATTAAGCCAAGTTTATTAACCACATACCCCCCCCCCGATTGAAATTAAAGTATTAATAACAAATCCAGCTTTACTTGGCGTATGTTTCTCAAAAACAATATAGTAAACTATGAAAAGCCAAAAGAGCATCGGGAGAAACCACAATTGCGATGGTGCACATCCAAAAATATATTTATATATAATTTCTGTGATATCGAATCCACTATAAACAATGTAAAATGGAAGTGTCCAAAATACAATCGTGCAAACATATGGAAGGAGTAAACGTTTCGCCCTCTTAAAAGCATCTTTTTTCAAATTATTTCTGTATTTTTTCTTTTCCTTCCTCAATGCATAAAACAAAAATCCTGCCGTCATTACAAAAGTGCGAACATGAAAAGTATTTAAATATTTAGCAAAATATTCTATATAATTAGCTTTGTATACTGGCTGTGCCTTATCAAACCATGTTCCAGTAAAAAACATACAAGAATGATAAAGCACTACTGCAAGCATCATTGCAGTTTTAATATTGTCATTAATCTCAAGTCTTTCTTCCATTATTTCACCTTTCTTGATTTAACTGCATTTATGAGTTTCAGCATTTTGTCTCTGTAAAAGATCAAGTTAACAACCATTATTATAACTAGCCATATAACAGTTACTTCAATAGCGTTAACAATCCAAGCAATATAGCTTACCACAGTCATCGAAATCAAACGGCTAACAAGACAACACAACTGTGAAAACACATCTACTGTTATCTGTTTCACGAAATTGGCAAAAGGCCACTGAATCAAATGCTTAGAATCGTACCATACCATCCACACAGTCTGGTATCCCATAGCAAGAAGTGTACCAATAGCCACTCCGATAAATCTTAGATTTTTGTCTTGACAACTGAACCACTATAAAAAGTGTTTTTACTAACTTTAACATTAGAAATTTCACTCTCTTTCATCTCATACCTTTCTCTTTCAAATTATATTTTCGAATATATAGTTTGGCTAAAATGAACCCAATGGGAGAAATTAGTATATCTGCTATCGTGTTACTCATTGAATCTAGCGCTATATAATTTCTTTTTTCTTTAGAAGCCCCCAGCGCATGCCACATAATGGTTCGACTTAAAAAATATTTAAATCTATGCCCCACTCCAAATAAATCATAATTATTTAACACATATGAACTTTTCCAATATGCATTTCGACATGTCTGAAAAGATCTTTTTTTGGTAGCATTCAATTTGCCTTCCAAATGATCATTTCCTTCTGTATGATAAACTTGAACAATGTCATTAATTAACCAAGTCCTATATTGCATCCGAAGTTTCTTCCATACAAAATCTTCTCCTACAAATGTTACATTTTCAGGCTCAGGCCATGGATTTGCTTTCATAATATCTATCCTACGAAATCCTACATTTTCAGCAAGAATACTTTCATAGTATTGTTTTACTTCGACCCATTCTCGAATATTAATATCCTCAGGAAATCGTGGTCCCACTTCTTCACCTGCTTCATTTATACATCTAGCTTTTATTTCGAAGTAAAGATTTCTTTGTTCCTTAGGAATCATCTTCCAAGCGTTAACAAATGTCTCTACTGCATTAGGCAAAGATTCATCATCAGAATCATTACACATGTACATTTCTCCGCGTGCTAACTTGATTCCCAGATTTCTTGCAGTATGAACTCCTCCATTATCTTTTTTTACATAAAGCATTGGCATAGTTGTTTAGTGTAAAAAGTCTATAATAATTTCTTCAGTTGAATCTGTGGATCCATCATTAACAACAATATACTCCATATCTTTGTACGATTGTCTCTCCACGGACTGCATTGCTCGAAGTATCGTATCTTCACGATTATAGACAGGTGTTACAACAGTAACAAACGGAGTTCTCCCTATATTTTTCCAAGCATTATTGGATTCAATATTATAGTCATTATTCATTCTTTTAAATCTTCTCTGTATATACGATTATTATATCCATTATATTAGGTGCTTTTCCTTCGCTTCTTTACATACCTCAGAAGATTTATCATTTCTTTTCTGTAAAATATCAAATTTAATAAAATACATACTCCCAATCCTATTACACTTACCTTTATTGCTAATATAATCCATGCATTATATCCATTCGGTAAATACAGTAACCAATTGGTAGAAAATAATATAACAAAAGCAGAAAGCGCATCAACTAAAATATGCTTTATAAAACTACTGATATTTCTATTTATGATATTTCTAGACAAATACCAAGCAAGATAGATTGTTCTATAAGCCATGGCCACAAGTGTACCTATAGCCACACCAACAAGGCCAAACTCAAAAACCGCAATAATTGATATCAGGATATTCAAACCTGATTCAATAAAGGAACTGGTTTGTGTCTGTTTATAATGGCCTGCTGCCAAAACCATTAGATTATATGGAAGTCTTAATGACCTCACTGCCTGTGCCAATGTAATTATAATTGCAAATAATGGAACCATATAATTTGCATCATGTATGCCTCTCGTATACACGCTAATAAAAGGCATTATTAATATTCCTGTTACCGTAAATACAAATGTTGTAGCTGTATGAATGCCCCATTCAGTAATGGAAAAGAAATCTTTCAATTTCTTCATTTCATTATTAGCTAGCAAATTTCCAAACAAAGCCTGTATCCCACTTGCCATAGTTTGAACAATATCCCTAACACCAGTAACTACAAGGTTATATACCCCATAGATAGATACATTCTCTAGCGTTGAAAAGACCGTCAACACAATAGTATCTGTCTTATCAAGTACAACAGCTGATATATGTTGAGCAAATCCATTCCATTTCTGTTTAATCGGTTCACCATTAAGTTTAATTTTTTTATCAAGATTATAATGAACACTTACATAAACCTGATAAAGTATTGGTTTCCCAATAAATACTATAGATGAAACAAATTTAACAAGATGTATTTGTACGCCAGAATAAATTAAAGCACATGATATAACTGTATTAAAAATAATAGCAGCGCTATCAATAATATAAACTACATATCCACGTTGATCTGCATGCAACAAAAGAGAATTAGTAATACCCAAAAAATACTGAGCAAACGTTCCTATACATATTGCAAGAAAGAGTAAGTCTATATATAAGTAACTATAATTACTCTTTACAATCAAAGGGTATACACCGCAAAGTATTGCAACATATATGAGTAAAACAATGGCAATAACTCTGAAAAACCGACTTGATGATTTCCATATTCCACTTGCCTCTTTTCTTTGATTTTTTGCTAGTGGGCCATAAAAAGAAGATTCAACAACACTACTGACCCCAAAATCAGCCAAAGCAATAAAACCAAGGAAACTTGAAATGGAATTTACTAATCCGTTGACATTTGAGCCATAAGCAACCAAAAAAAATCTTGGAAGTATAAATCCACTAACAACCATCACTAATCGATACACCAATGCACTAACTGTATTAAAATATAATTTTTTTGTTCGCGAACAAGTGTCCTTTTGTTTTCGTAATTCTATATTTTCCAAATCTATATTTATATCTGTCACTTAATCTAACACCTTCCATTTTATGAATCCACTCCAGAATTTCCAGAGTATTTTGTCCAAATGGTCCTACACCATTTGCCATTTGAGGAAGCCAAATACCACCGTCGCTAATATTTGCTTCTATAAAAATAGGGTCACCATTTTCATCTATTGTAAAGTCCCAATTCACACACCCGAGTTCTGGCAGCGCCTCATGCATATGAAATGCAGCTTCCAAAACTTTTGGAAATAAAGGAATAGAATAATTTTCAAAAATCACTCCCGAATCAGGATGCGCAGAATAAACATCGTGAAACTCTGTAAAAGCGTTCTTCTTTAATTTACCATCAGCAGAGATTCCTATAAAGATTCCACCTGCATGGGCGTTGTCGAGTACTCCCCCCCTTGCCAATTCTCATACCTGCAGGAACGCTGTAGAATCTATCTTTCCATCTGTAAGTTATAATTCTAAATGTGTTAACCGAATTGTTATATAATTTCGAGATAGATTCGTGACAACGAAGTCTTTCCTGAACCGCATAGTCCTCTTCTATGTCTAAAACGTCGCTGACTGATTTTCCTGAAATTTCATCCATTCCTTTATGAAATGAGGCAATAAAACACCCCTTTCCAGAACCTGATTCAATTGTAGGTTTAATAAAGACTTCTCCAACATCTTTTATGCAGGACATTGCTTCTTCTTTGGAAATAACACGAAGCTCCTCATTCCTACAATAAACCGCATGCATATGTCAAAATATTCGTTGGCATTTTTATCACGGCTGCTTTAGCTACATATGGAAGAATATTTTTATCTTCAAATACTTTCACGTACTCCGGGTAAATATTCATAAATCTTTCAAATTCAGGAATATACAAGAGCTCAGGAACATAATACGGATCAAAATTGCCAGTATAGGCCGTATAATATTGATGCCAAGTATAGGGAATTTTTAATATCATGAGCCAATGTCATTTCATTAATCTCCTTAGTATTTTTCACTAAAATTATAAATGTAAATATTTCAATAAGTTAAAACACTATTCCTACAACAACACTATTTGTCCATCTAGTAATGAGATAGCAAATCAATATGAACAAAGCAACCACTGCTCCATATTGAAACTGCGAATACATATGATACATATGATTAAGATGTTTCCACTTAATACTGCAGATGTAGTTATAACCATCCGTGTTATCATAAAGCTGATATTGCAGAACTTATTCTCCATCATTTCTAACTAAGTTTAGATTCGTCATGTCACCCCATTTACAATCAGTTTCATATGTAATATCAGTATCAAATCCTGACTGATTATAAAAAGTGAGTTCACCAAAATAGACCTGACCTTCAATGTTATACAAATCAACACGAATGTGTGGAAATCCACTTGATAACTTTTCCGCAATATCAATCATCTTCCCAAAATTATCTGGGCAAAATACATCTCCATCCGGTTCAAGTTCAGGATGCATATAAATAAGGCGTTTCCAATCTTTATCATAAAATCGAAATTTAGCATGTCCTTTTTCACGGTCTGTGCACACCATCACACTATCCATTTTTCCATTGAACATATAAAATTTATAATCATATGGCGTATCCGCAATAAATTCTTCTATTAGAATCCGAGGCTTAACATCTTTATAAGGCCATTCACGTCCAACTCTATAATAAAAGTTCTGTGCGAGACATTTATTAATCTTTGATTTGGCAAATTCTATATCAAACTCTTTCTTATTCTTACATACTATTGTACTTCCAGAATCATGAGTACACTTCATAACAAACTGATTAGGTAATAAATTAAAATTAATATCGTCAAAACTTTCCCATATGCCTATCGTCGGAATTATATACTCCTCGCCTATAATAGAAGCTACATAATCTTTAACAGCATACTTGTCAACCATAATGGTATAGATTGGCTTTCGATTATAAATCTTTAGCCATTGAAGTTTTTCATTCAGTGTTTTGGGACATTTCAAATCCAACTTACGACCAAGAATTTTCTTAAAATCATATTTCAATATGATGCTATCCGGTATATGTTTTTTTATCTCTGATTTTAAATTCGGCATTCGATTTCCTCCTTAAATAAAGAATTTAGCATTGTATCTAATCCAACAAAAACACATATATGTGAGTAGAACCGCAAGCATTAATTTAATAATTTGTGCAACACTGCGATTTTGTGTACTACCTGGATTATCAAACAACATTCCAATAATAACAGGGGCACTTGCACCTATTAAATAAGCACCTCTACAAACAATTTCATAACTATTAGCATTTCCTACTAAAAATGCCAAATAGCACACATAGAATAAAAATAACTTTTTTGTTTTTTTATACTCATCATAATCTATAGCCAATGTTTCATTTTGATTTACATCACCTTTTAATTTATTACTATAGATCAAAAAATAATAGCCAACAATCAGTATAGCAAAGACAATGACTCCATACATTGAAAATCTATATGATCTAAATTGATTTTCCGCTGTATATGTCGCATACTTTATTCCCAGTCCTTGCAAAAAAGTGTTTCCTGAGTTTGAAAGAAAAACAGCAATCCGTGATATGAACAAACATCCCAAAAGTACAATAAAAAAAACAAATTTCCTTGGTGATACTTTAATTGCAACTGCAATTGGAACCGCAAAAAGTGTTACAGGATGAAACGTAACTGCTATTGCACAATAAAATGCGAAAATCAACCAATTTTTATTTTGATACAAAAACTTATATATTGCTAACGACATAAAACATGCTGATGTAGCTGTTCTTAATCCAGAACACGCATGAACCATTGGTAATAAAGCAAAACATGCTAAAATAGACAAAAAAACTTCTTTATTACTGTATCTACTATCTCTTCTCCAATCGTACGCTATATAGGCAACAATCGTATAATCAATTATAATAGAAACCCACACAATCACATAATTATTTTCAAAACATTTACTTATTAAAAAAATGAGCAGATCAAATGAGTACATATACGGAAACGTACGATTTGACCACTTCAATAAATTAGTATCGTCCGCAAGAAATTCTTGAAAATTCATGTTAGAATATCGAATGGTGTCCATTATATCCTGAAATCGACTAAAATCCATGTTTTCATATCTTTCTACATGAAACATTACACCTATAAGTAATGCTATGAGAATTACAAATATATATTTTATTACCCTATTTTTTATTCTAATTATCATTAATTTTATCATCCTTTATTGATATTTATTCTGATTGGCAGCTGATTTCTTGTGGAATATTTACAGTAGATATCTGTTTTCCTTATCAATAAACTGCATCAAATCTGAATGCCATAAATCTTGATATCTGTAATTAATATTTTGTAATCGTTTATCTAATCTTTCATCCACCATTTCTTTATCCATTAATATATAATTTTATCAATATTCACTTCAAACCACCCTTGTATTCATAATCAATTTTCCTTAAAACAATCAAAGCCATACTCAGCAGCATCGTACTTATCATATGTCATTTCTCTATCCCAAACACCAGAAAACAACTTATCTCTCATTTTTAACTGTATGCTTATTAATTCTGTTAAATCTAGGATTTTTTGATATATCATTTCCTATAATCAAAATTTTTTCTCGAAGATTCATTTTCCAAACAGCATATGGCAGACTGTATTGATCTCTTGTTGGATACTTCTGATATTCCTTCCACCAGAGTTCCATCAATTGCCTTATCTCTTTATCATCATGTTTTCTTATCAAAATTGAATTCTCGTAAAGTCCATAATGTCTTGGAAAGCCTTCGCTTGCATAAACTTTTAGTTGCTCTTTTGTTTCTTCTGTCTTGATATTTCTATAGTGCTTAACTGCTATAGCTTCATCATATATACAATCTCTTCTGCTATGATAATGCACACCAAAGCTAGAAACACCAAAATCGGCCAATATTGGTGTTATGTAAGCAACGCATTCAATGTTGCCATCAACATACACTGATACGTCATAGTCTGCAAGATATTCATAGGGTAAGATTTTTATCTTTCTATTTAATTCAATCGGCGTTAGCTTATTGTAGTCTTCATATTGAGTAACATCTACTTTTTTCCAAGCCGAATTTTTTGGCACTTCTTGATCAGTAAACAAGAAATAATCAACATCTTCGTCACATATTACTGGTTCGATAATTTTATCGTAACTACCCACAATACAACTATAAACAGCTATCCTTTTTTCTTTCGTGTTATAAGGTGCTTTTGCAGCAGATATACAGTTTCCTTTTGTAGAAAACCGATTTACGGAAATACTTCTGTATTTTAAGTCATCAATAATACTTAACAGTTTAAACTGCTTTATATTTGTCAGATATCGTTTCTTTTTTTCTTGCATTAACCGTTCATTAGAAAAAACAGCATCTTGATATCTTTTGTTAAATTCTATTATTTGCTTATCCAACTTCTGATTCATATACAATAATCGCCTTAATTCTTTATAATATATTTTTGGCCTTTTCATCAGCCACATAGTTACACAAAATTCATCAAAACCTTTATACTAAACACATTTGCATTTTCAAAACGCCCTTACGAATCTCTTTATTTAATTTAAGTCTGCACTTATCTCTCATCGAATTCTGATAATTTGCAAACAACTTAAAAAATGGCTTATTCTTCTCATTCATATAAGGATAAAATCTCAACATTTCCTGTGCTGTTATCATTCTAATATTTTTTTATTTGCAGTTTTCTCATATTATTTCGTGTCTCCTAAAATAACCCAATTATCACATACAAAGCAAATATAATAAAATTGCTATAGTTACTAAATTCTGCATAACGTCTAATCAAATCTATCTTTGACTTTAGATTTTTCTTATAATTGGCACAAATAAACAATATCGGATATGATTTAGCATAATCATAATAATGTTCAATTATCTCTTTTGCCAACAAACTCCTTCCGTTTCTTAAATCTTTGTTTCTAAGTTTGTTTATTTTGATTTTAAACTTATCTTTAAAAGAAGGAACAAAAGCACCTACAACGTTATTCTCATGTTGTCTATAACAAATATATGCATTGTTATCATATATAATAGACTGTGTTAAAATCCCAACCATTGTTACCCAAACATCATGAATTCTTAATTGTAAAATTTCTTTACTAGGACGTCTTTTCTTCTCACATAGTAATCTTTTAAACTGATTATTAAACACCATTGTACATCCTGTACCACGATTTTGCGACAATACATCAATCACTTCTAAAGGAGGTTTCGATTTATATCGCATATTCAAAAAATCACCATTCTTATCAACACATTTCTGATTAGAAATATATAATTTTTTATCTGAAGCCTTTAGAAGCTCTATAGATTTGTATATTTTTTCAGATTCCCAAATATCGTCTTGATCACTAAAAGCATAGAAATCATAGTCATCTGGTGTACTATACAATAAGTTCATAAAACTGTTACCTACACCGACATTTTCTCCTTGAATTAATTGTATATTTGAATTCCGATTTATTTTGTTTCTGATTATACTTATAGTTTTATCTTTAGAGCCATCATCTCGAATAAACAATGATATTTTAACATTCAATTGGTTTAATATACTATTAATCTGTTCTTCTACATACGCTTCTCCATTAAACGTACTCATCATTACCGCTATACTAGTCATTCTTATGTTCTCTCATCCATAAAATCATTTCTATAAAAGTATCTTCTAAAGAATAATTTGCTTCCCATCCTAATCTTTTCAATTTGGCAGTATCCAAATTCATACAAAGTTTTGGCGCATATCCTAGAGAATCGTCTTCGTTCAATTCAAAATTGACCGATATTCTTTCTTCTGCAATGTTATTAGCAACCATTTCAGCCATTTCTCGTATGCTACAATATGTATTTTCATTTGCAACATTAAATACTTGACCTGCAACATCTGAGATCATAATTTTAAAAATAGCATTTACAGCATCTTTAACATTTAAATAAGAACGCTTTGTTTCCCCTTTTGTTTTAAGAATAATATTCTTGTTCTCAATCACACATCTTGCAAATTCCGCAAAAACTCGACTATCATTATATTCTACTCCTTTTCCAAATGTCTGGGTTAGTCGTAATACATTTATAGGGACATCATATTCAGTTGCATATGACACACATAAGTTTTCACACATTCTTTTGCTTTCAGGATAACAAGATCTAACTTTCATTGTGTCAAGATTAGTTGCAAATAATTCTCCTATTTTTTCATCTGTTTTCGGAGTACCATAAACCTCCATAGTTGACAAATAGATAAATCTCTTAAGTTTTTGTGTTCTAGCAAATTCCAATAAATGCTTTGTTCCCTCAAACGAAACATTTATTGTCTCTACTGGATTACTAATAAACCCCTTACTTGAAGTCTGACTAGCAGCATGTATAATATAATCAGCTTTTACATTTAATAAATTTACCTCTGTAATATCTCCAATAATAAGACTTAATTTCTCACAATTCTCACCAAATACTCTTTTAGCTTTTTCTTTACTACGAACCAATGCTACGATATTAATACTCCCTTTTGAAACAATATTATATTTAATTATTTCATTTATAATATTTCTACCAATTAATCCGGTAGCCCCCGTTACTAAAATGGTAGAACCTTCAATTTTGTCTAATAAATTATTCATAACACATCCTCTGGTATATATATTTGTGAATTTTCTTTTGCTTCTAATATAGCTCTCATTGTAAAGAAATCATCTGGCGTTGTTATTTTTATATTCTCATATGGTCCATCAATCATATATAGCTTAAAACCGTATTCCTGCATCATGGTACATGAATCAATGTAACTATCACATTTATGCTCTAGTGCTTGTTTATGTGCTCCCATAATATCATCCAGCCAAAAGCTCTGAGGAGCCTTAGCCACTCTACTTTTTGAACGACTAGGAACATGTACAATTTTGCCATCATCATCTATTTCAACAATTGTTTCTTTAACAATTCCTGCTGTAATACAAGACCCATGTTTTTTTACCATTTCAATATTTTCTGTTAGAAGTTTTGAATTTATAAGTGGACGCACACCATCATGAATTAAAACAATTGACTTCTCGTCTCCTGATATTTCTTTAGCTGCACACAACCCATTATAAATTGACAACTGACCTGTTTTACCACCGGGCACAACCTTCTTTACCTTATCAATTCTGTATCTATATAATAATTTTTTTAAATAGTCTATATGTTCAGCAACACAAGAAATCACTATTGCATCTATATTTTCATTTTTTTGAAAATAATCCAATGTATGAATTATTATAGGTTTATTAAACACTTTAAGAAATTGCTTTGGCATATCCTTGGAATTCATTCTGGTTCCAACTCCACCAGCAAAAATAACTCCTATATTCATTTTTTATAATATACTCCTTTAAACTTTTCATATGCGACTTTAACATCTGCATATTCTAATTCATCAAATTTAGGTGTCCGTTCATGCTCGGGTGGTAATTTCATATAATCTCCATATTTCATAGTTAAATAAGCCTTTGGATTTGAAGGTGCCTTAAACTCACCGTCAGCAAATTGTAATATTGTTGGTTTTTTAAACCATTCAGTTTCATATGTGATTGCAGATTTTGGTGTAATATCTAGTCCAAAATAAGTAAGTACTTTATCTGTGTATTGATACTTCATCAACTTTTTTCTGCAAGAAGCTATTTTTTTTTCTCTTCTCTTGCCACGATAAAATAATAAAACAAAATTAGAACACAACTTTAAAATAGCTCCATGGTTAATAGGTTCTCTTCCAGCAATACAAATTCTATATATGTATGAACGAATTATATTGATGTGTAACATAAATTTATTTTTTGGTGCAAAGTATAAAGGATATATATCTATGCAAAACCCATGATTAATATCAAGATCTTTATCACATTTCTCGATACATGTAGTTCTGCTATCCCTTAACCTATATATTGAATAATTAAATTCCGGATCTGTCTCTCTTCCCTGTAGAAAATATCCATCTGCAAACTGATCTTTTACTCCTAATAACTTTTTAATATCATTCGCATAAACAAAAACATCTGCATCGTGATCCCAGGGTATAAAATTTTTATTTCTCACAGCACCCAAACAAGATCCACATGCTAAATAATAATTAATTTTATTCGCATCACATACTCGTTTAAACTCTTTTAACAGCCCTAATTGCACAGTATGAATTTCTTCAATTGTGCAATTTATATTATCATTATCCATTATTCTTCCTCATAAATATAATCTCTTTATTAATACAAGATATATCCAGCATTTCTTTAACCTTGCATTTAAAAGTTAAACATTACTTTTCTATTAAAACTGTTTTATAAACATTAACTGTTTTTTTCGTCATCTTCTCAATAGTAAAATTTTCAATAGCATACTTATACGCTTCGTCAATACGACTTTGATCAATTCCCTTATCAATGTAATCCATAAGAATAGAGGCATCTTTCATAAAATCGTCTCCATATATTTCATTACAAAATAATTGGTCATCAAATCCTGCTGTTCTTGTTCTATACACCGGTATTTTCATCAAAAAAGCTTCTGCAGCAGTCAACAAAAATCCCTCTTTCGTGGTAGGAACCACAAGTGCATTTGCTATTCCTAATACCTCGCGTGTATTCGCCCAGCCCATAAAAATAAAGTAATTATTAAGATGATATTGATTTATACGCTGAATAACTCTTTCATAATATTCACCACTTTTTTCACCACTACATATAAAAACAAGCTTATTTCTATATTCATCTGGCATTTTATTTACAACCTCTACCATTGATAAATGATTTTTCACTTCCTCTATTCGTGAATGTAATGCAAAAACTGTTTTACCTTTTGGTATATTCCATTTCAAATATAATTCTTCTTTTTCCTGTTCGTTCAAAGGGATAAGGTTTTATCATCTACTCCATTACAAATAGTGACACATTTGTATTCAGGCACTTTTAATTTTCTTACCATAAATTCAGTTACTTCTTTCGATACCCCAATTGCTCTATCCCCTACATATGTCATACATTTGTGTATCGCATCTGATGGAATTCCTGATAAATGTAAAGTATAAACCATTGGAATTTTTAAAAAAGCCGATAAAATTTCATATACAAAGCTGCCATCCTATGATGACAATGTACTATATGAATATTATTGTCCCTAATAATATGATTGATTGTTCTTATTCCATTAAATATTGAAATTGGATTAAGGTTAAGTGGTGATAAATTAATATACTTTACATTTGCCTCCCCCCTCACCTAATTTGAGATCATTTGTAGACGACACAACAACAACTTTATGTCCTTGTCTAGTCAATTCTTCGCTTAGTAATTTCATATGATTTCCCACACCACTTTTTGCAATTATGCGAGAAAATAACATTATGTTCATATAATTTTTTCTCCTATTAGGTTATAAATTTCTTCCAATATATAAATCCTTGATATGTATAAGTCCTCAAAATTATTTTTATAATATATGCCATCTTTATTTGCACAACATACACACTTCATACCAAGCTGTTTTGGTGCCATAAAATCCTTATTGGGATTATCACCAACATAAACTATTTGTTCAAAAGGTAATCTCCAACGATTTTGTATAATACGAAAGGCAATATCGCATGGTTTACGGAATTGAGTCCCACCAAGTTCATCCGTAATAATTATGTCATCAACAACATCCTCTAATCCTAATACATCCAATTTATTTCTTTGACCTTCCGGCCTACCATCTGTAATAATTCCGACTTTAATATTATTTTCTTTTAACCTTTTTATTAACTCAATGACGCCAGAATAAAGATGAATATTTGGACGATGTAAACGATAAATATTTACAACTTCGTCCTTTTCTGACATTCTTCCTAAACTCTTCAACAACTCGTCTATGGCAGGTTTTCCATCTTCAAAATAGCTCCAAAGCTGTTTTTCATAACCTCCACCTAAATATTCACTAACCTGTTTATATCCAGATTTCACATATTCTTTCTCACTATATAATGTATCATCAAGATCAAAAATCACGCCCTTTACCGGCTGTGTATCCTCACCATTTGATATACACACGCTCTGATCAAATCGACTATATACTGCCCCATTACAGCCTATTCCTTCTTGATACTCGGCACTTTCTCCTGTCAATAGTTTTAAAAGTGTTTCTGCCGAACGAGCACCAGCCTTCATACTAAGTGGTGCACCACCTCCAAAACGTGGATTTATTTCAATGTAATAATTGTCTCCAGTAATCTCATCTTGTATAAGTTGAACCGTCATAGGGCCACATGGTTTGAATTTAGCAATAATCTTTTTACTTTCTTCAATCATCACTTTATTCATACAGATTTTTGTTTTAAGCACTTCTCCTGCTCTGACTTGAACTCGTTCTCTAGGAGTTATATATATTGGATTCCCATCAAAATCACAAAATATATCAATTGTAAACTCTTTTCCATTTACAAAAGGCTGTATTATATAATCCTCAACTTGTTCAGCATATACTTCTAATTCTTCTTCATTTTCAACCTTAAAAGCATTAATTGAACTACTTCCATCTTTTGGCTTAATAAAACAAGGAAAACCTCTATCATATTTCCTAAAATCATTAAATGTTTTAGGAGCTTTGACACCACATGATTCAAAAAACTCACCTGTATTGTTTTTATCGCGACATATTAATATTTTGTCTTCTTTACTTATGAGTACTTTAACTCCTATTTCATCAAATTTATTCACATTTTGTGAAAGCACAAGTAAATCTGTATCTATTGTCGGCATCACCAAATCAATATCATCTTTTTTGCATATTTCCAATATTTGAGAAATATATTCTGAATCCCTCATAGAACATACACGTCTTATATAATTGCAATATGCAAGTGCTGGTGCTGTTCCTGCCATATCAGCTCCATATATTTTTAAATCAATATTCAGATTTAAAGCAGCCTGTCTAAATGCCTGCATTAATTCTACTCGTCTTCCTACACCAGTTACTAAAATGTGTAATTCCTTCATATTGTCTACCTTCTCTAAATATTAATTTCACGGATTAGCGAAAAAGATTCTGCTGCTTCAACATTGACTATGGCTCCGCGATACATAGCTAAAGCTTTAACCGCTTCCAATGATCTCGCGTTCGGAAATTCTGTCACTTGAGATTTAAAAATAGCAAGTACTTCTAATTTTTTTTCAAGAAATTTTGATATGTCATTATACACTGTTGGTATAAATTCATTTACCGTATTCGGAATATCCCATCCAGTTTCAGATAAAGTTTCATATGCATATATTTTTTTAACAACATGTTTATAACGTGGTCTTAAACCAACCATCGCAGCATCTGTAATCATTTTATGGTCAAGTTGCATATCACCTCTATGCGGTAAATATACCTCATCAGGTTTTATTGTTTGAATAACATTTGATATCTTATCATTCAATTCATGTCTTGGAACATCTTCAAGCATGGCCGCTGGAAAATCCAAAAAAATCGTATTTTTTACACCCAACAATCGATCTGCTTGTTTACATTCCGTTCTTACTTTTTCCACACCATTTTGTTCAAATAATGGCAAACACCCCTTGGTAACAATACAAACATACACTTCATGTCCCATTGACACATATTTTGCAATTGTTCCTCCCACTCCCAAGATTTCATCATCCGGATGTGGAGCAATAATTAAAATCTTCATATCTACCTCATTTTGATATACTGTCATAGCGAACTATATCATCTAAATCTGTTTTACGTCGAGTATCATATAAATTATCTCCTACAAAAGGAATTCGAGTATCATTTGCCCTATAGTCAGCTCCTTTTACTGTTTCTTTAAAAACGGCAACTATCATTTTTAAATCCGTCATAAAATTTAAATGTTCAACATACCAAACATCATTTTCGAACTGTTCTCCCCAAGTCCAAGTTTTACTTTTGCTTGGCATAATTCGCACGCATGCCAATCCTGGTTTTACAGCATGTCGCATTGCATGCCTTGGGGAATATAATGAAAGATACTCTACCAATAACGGTCTTGGACCAATAATGGACATATCACCTTTAAATATGTTGAACAACTCAGGCAATTCGTCAATAGATGTTCTTCTAATAAATAGACCAAATTTAGTTATTCTTTTTTCTTCTGGTAACAAAAGTCCATTCTCATCTCGATCATTAGTCATAGATCTAAATTTATAGATATTTATTATCTTTCCATCTTTTCCTGGTCTTTTAGTTTTATATAGAATTGGATATCCATGAAAAACCAATTCTAAAAGTGCAACTATAATATATAGCCAGCTCAAACAAACTATTCCCATTCCTGAAAGGAAAATATCTAATAGGCGTTTGACGTATTTGGCATAAAAAGAATTGCTTACAATTGGAATTTTATTCAAATCAATTTTTTCTTCAATCATCTTGCAGGATTTCCTTTCACAACAGCTCCATCACTAATATTTTTAGTTACAACAGCTCCCATTCCAACTTTTGCATATGCCCCCACATGTCTTCCATCCCTTATCGTAGAATTACCTGATATGTATCCCTGTTTGCCAAGTGACGAACTACCAAACATTATTGTTTCTCCTACAATAAATGCATCTTCCTCAATAACTACATTATGAGAAATAAAACAACTATTATCTATTTTACTTCCTCTTTTAATTACAGTATAATCAATTGCACCTCGACCAATAACAGTTAATGCACCTATCTGCACATCATCTTCAATTACCACACCTCCAAATTGTGGAATTGTAAGTGCACGACCATTTCGATCCCTGTCTGTAGTCAATCCATCGGCTCCAATAACAGTATTTTCTCTAATGACAACGTTATTTCCAATTTTGACTTCACCCATAATTTTCACACCTGAGCCTATATATGAATTGTCACCTATAACAACTTCACTTCCAATATATGCACCTGGAAAAATCTTACACCCATTACCTATTTTTGCTTTTTTTGAAATATAAGCACCATTAATAACCTCAATTTCATCAATAGGCGGAAGATATATAATATTATTCTCTGAAAAAAAATACGCAAATGCATTATGCGGATCATCAACTAAAACCACAGCGTGTCTATCTTGAATTTCAGATGGTACCTCTATATTTTTAGGCCAAAAAACCAAACAATTTCTGCAATGTAAAAAGGCATCAGAATATTTCATAAATCCCTCTGTAACAAACATTACTGCTTCATTTTTTGGATAATTTAAAGACGCTGGTCTATAAACTTTTCTTTTATCATTTGGTACATATTTTCCTATCTCAACTTTAAAATATTTTTTTAATTCCATTTTTTTAATTTTCCTACCTAATTACTTTTACTCAAAACAAGCTCTAATCACTTCAATAATCCTATCCTGCTGCTCCGCCGTCATATTGATATCACTCGGCAGGCACAGTCCTCTTTCAAATATATCTGCTCCAACATCTGCAGTCTCACCTGCAATATACACATTGGTCTTTGCCCTCATGGAGCCGTTTCTACCTATGCACTCGTGCATCCTGTACATTGGCTGCATGTGCATCGGTTTCCAGATAGGTCTGCCCTCTGCATTTATGCTGCTTATTGCTTCCAGAATCTCAGTAGGACATGTTTTTCCTTTTTCTGCTATATAAAGCGCTGTATCCTCGCTTCTCACCTGTCTGCACATATAGTCTACATCAATCGTCATTGCTGACAACCAGTAATTTGGTACGCAGCCATCAACGATCGGATTCATCCTGATTGGAAGCTCCTTTAGCCCTTCTGCATATCTCTCATAGACAGCTTTCTTTTGCGCGATATGCTCCTCCAGATAGTCATACTGTCCTCTGATCACACCAGCGATCACATTGGACATTCTGTAATTATATCCTACCTCTTCATGCTGATACCATGCTGCATTTTCTCTGGCCTGTGTGCTCCATTTACGTGCCTGATTGGCATCCTCTAAACTGTTTGTCAGCAAACATCCGCCTGAGCTTCCTGTGATAATCTTATTTCCGTTATAGCTGATGGCGCTGTAATCACCATATGAGCCGCACTGCTTTCCTTCCCATGTGGCTCCCATGGCTTCAGCCGCATCCTCTATCAGAAGAGCTCCATGCTCCTCACATATCTCTTTGATTCTATGTATGTTTCCTGAGAAGCCGTACAGCTCTGCACATACGACAAGCTTCACATCCGGATACAGCTCAAATGCCTTTTCCAGTGCCACTGGATCCATATTCCAGGAATCCGGGTCTGTGTCTATGAATACAGGGATGCCCCCCTCGTATACGACAGGGTTTAGTGTGGCATCGAATGTCATGTCACTGCAAAATACTCTCTTGCCTTCCACAGCTCCGTGACTGATTGCAGGCTTGCCATATAATCTCTCCCCTGCCAGCTTCACGCATAGATGAAGTGCTGCTGTACAGCAGGACAGAGCAACCGCATATTTCACGCCTGCTTTCTCTGCTGCTATTTTCTCTACTTCATTTATATTTGCACCAACTGTACTCATCCAGTTGGTATCATATGCATCCTTAACATATGTCATTTCCGGTCCATGCATACACGGGCTTGCAAGCCATACTTTAGATTCAAATTTCTCAAATTTATTATTTTCTTTAAACATGAAATTCTACCTCTTTTCGCCCAATCTTTTTTAGAACGTATTAGCTTATAATTAAGCAATCTCTTTATTTACATCTTCCGGTCTTTTAAATGTTGGAACAACACTTCGGAGAGCTTCTTTTGCAATCAGATCATCGCCTGTATCACATGCATCTCTAAGTACCTCAATCTTTTTATAGATTTCATCCTTACTCAGTGCAGTATCTCTTTCGATGAAAATCATGCTGTTGTCTGTTTTATCCAATTCCTCTGTCTTAACTAACAGCTCCTCATACAGTTTCTCTCCTGGTCTTAATCCCGTTTCAATAATTTCAATTCTCTGAACGCCAGATAAACGAATCATATTCTCTGCCAGATCCATAATCTTTACTGGCTGTCCCATATCCAGAACAAACAGTTCCCTGTTCTGTTTTAGTTCCCATTTCAAGTACGCTTGTTGATTTCACAATCGTTCCAGATTTTAATGTACAGCTATCTCCAATAAAGCTATATGGCTCCACTACTGTATTAGCACCTATAACTGTTGCCTGACCAATAGTGTTTCCACAACCAACAACTGCTCTCGGCTCAACGATGCAACCAGACATTAAATTAGCTGATGGAGAAATTGTAGAATCCATATGGAATAAAACCGGAATATTATAAAGTGTTTCTAATTTCTTATTCCATTCAAGTCTTTCTGTTCCATCATCACATGCAGCTATCGCACAGTTATATTCTGGATAAAAAGTTTCTACTTGTTCCAGTTTTCCAATAGCACCTTCTCTGTCATTATCTACAAAGGAGATTTCTTCAAAGCAACCCATTGACTCTGCTATCTCTTTCACATAATCTCCCTATCTTTTAGAGGCTACAATTAATAATTTTCTTCCCATTTTCAACACACTCCTCATAATTATTTGTTTTTATTAGGTAAGTTCTTTAACACGACGACTAGCCTGTGAATGTTCTTATTAAAAAGATCATTCGCTGGCTAGGTCAAACATCCTTATCATAATTTTTCAGCTTATAGTATGGGTCAAAATAAGCATCCAAGAAACCATTCTTTTATATTTGTTCCCCCGCTCAATCGACACAACACAAACAAAAATTATCATAACAAAATTCGACTAAGCCAGCGAACTCCCTGTAAAATCAAGGTTTTTCTTGGTTGTTCCTATTATACCGCTATCTCCTTTCAGGATATTGAAAATCTCCGGTGATTCATCCAAAGAGGTTGCCCGAAGTGCTTTTCCAAACTTTGTCAGTCGAATCTCATCTGGTAACAAATTTCCTTTTTCATCTCTTGCATCCGTCATTGTACGAAACTTATACATATTAAAAATTCTTTCATTTTTTCCCGGTCTTTGTTGTTTAAACAGCACCGGAGATCCCAGTTTTACACGAACCAGAATTGCCAGAATTATGTACAACCACCAGAATATTGCCAGAACAACCAGTGAACACACAATGTCTACCAGTCGTTTTACATATTTTTCATAAAATCCCTGTTTATGTTGCATCGTAAACTCCTACCTATGCAAAACATTCTTTAATTACTTCTATAATTCGTTCCTGCTGCTCCGCCGTCATTTTATTGTCACTCGGCAGACACAATCCACGATGGAAGATATCCATTCCCACATCAAGCGGCTTTCCGTCTTTTCCAAGAGATCCACCACTAATGTACGCATTGGTTTTCGCTCTTCCAGCTCCTTCTCTTGTCACAAATGCATTCATACGATAAATCGGCTGCATATGCATCGGTTTCCAGATTGGACGTCCTTCCGCATTGACACTTGCGATTGCATCCAGAATTTCTGTCGGACAGCTCTTCCCCGTCTCTCCGATATAAAGCACTTCCTGTTCACCACGCACCTGCCTACACATTGCATCCGGCTCAATGATCATACAACTGAGCCAGAAATTCGGTTCACTGTTCACCTCATCATATGGGTTCATATGCACCGGAAGTCCTTGCAATCCCTTCTTGTATCGCTCGTAGATTGCTTTCTTCTGCGCAATATGTTCTTCCAGATAAGGGAACTGACCTCTTACAACACCCGCGATCACATTGCTCATACGATAATTGTAACCCAATTCCTCATGCTGATACCATGGCGCATCCTCTCTGGACTGCGTGGACCATTTCCGCACTTTCTTGGCTGCTTCTTCATCATCTGTAAGAAGCATTCCTCCTGCGGAACCGGTTATAATCTTATTCCCATTGAATGAGATGGCATTATACGTTCCAAACTGACCGGTCTGTTTGCCTTTATAAGTTGCACCAAGCGATTCTGCCGCATCTTCGATCAGTATTGCACCATGCGCATCACACACTTTCCTGATTTCATCGACTTTTCCCGGTGTACCATACAAATGCGCTGTAACAACCACTTTTACATCCGGATACATCGTAAACGCTTTCTCTAAAACTACCGGATCCATATTCCAGGTATCGTACTCCGTATCGATAAATACCGGAACTCCACCTTCATAAACAACCGGATTGACTGTTGCATCAAATGTCATGTCCGAGCAAAACACTTTCTTTCCTGCTAATGCACCGTGTCCCACCTCCGGCATGCCATACGCATCCATCCCTGCCAGCTTCACTGCCATATGAAGCGCCGCTGTACCAGCAGATAAAGCCACTGCATATTTGCATCCTACTTTGTCACAGGCAAGCCTCTCTACTTCGTTGATGTTCGCACCAACCGTTGACATCCAGTTGGTTTCGTAAGCTTCTTTTATGTATGTAAGCTCCGATCCATGCATTGTCGGTGAACTGAGCCATACTTTATTTTCAAATACTTCTCGTTGCTTCGTGAAGTCAAACAATGTATTTCCTCTTTTCTATCTTTAAGTTCTATCTTAAACTAAATCATTATATCATATGTACACAAATATATCCACATTCTTTCCGTTTTTCGACTAATTTTGTCAATTATCGCCGATCCCCCCTGCTTTTTCACATTGCATTGGTTATTCTTCCACTTCATCCCACGCATACGGTTCGTTATTTTCGCGTGTTATCTCCCCAAGATAATCAAGGAATCGCATCTCTCTCCGATTCTCCCAGTCACATACATATCCGTCCATTTCACCAAAATCGTGACCATCTTCCCTCGACAACACTACAACCATGGAATTTGTTTCTCCATATCAAATCCTCTTTAGTTGTTTCCTCCATATCAACTCTCCCTGTATTGCAAAATCCGCTACACAATGTCAAACATTCTGTAGCGGATTTACAACACTTCATACTAAGACAATTCCTATTGTCCATTTTTTTCATATTTTCTTCTGAAATATTCATTAATGTTCATTGCCGGAAGTAAAACTGGTGCAACATTTGCATTGGCAGTGTATGTGGATACTATCGCACGTAAATATGGGAACATAATTGCAATTGCATTTTTTTCGAATAATTTTATATCATTCTGAATTCCTTTTACTCTGAAATATCCCTTTAAAACGACCTCCATTTCAAATGGATAATTATTTTCTTCTGCATTCTGAAAAATCGTCGCACCTAATTCAATAACCATTTGGTTATTTTCATACTCCGTTTTCGTTTCAAAATCGAATGGTAGATCAATCTCTTCTACTTCGTTCATACAATTTTCATTCGTTTTGTAGTAAACTTTATCTACTATATATTTTTCAAATCTTAATACACTTTTATTATCACTCATCAAGCTGCATCTCCATAAAATTCTACATATTCATTTTCTATTGCAGTTGGACTGATCATTCTTTCTTTTGCAACAAAACAATACTCTGCAATCTCTTCCCCATAGAGCCATTTTTCAAATTCTTCTCCATTTACGCTTGTCTCAGAAGTAATAATTGGTCCTCTTTCCTTGATCTCATTAATAATCTTGTCTGCATACTTAATTGCCATAATTACCACCTCACTAATTTAATAAAATTCATCATAAACGGGTCTATAGAAATTATTATCAAGCTGAATGCTCTGTTCTATATTTTCTACAATCATTTCATGTTCTCGCCTAACATAAAAGCCATTATGTCTATACATATTATTCGGCTTATTCTTAAACGTACTTCTAAATCCAGCAAAAATACTACTAATAGGATATGCTTTACTTATAACATATCCACCATTTTTTGTAAATCTCTCAGCAATCCGTGAAGAAGTCGACCAACATTCAAGCCCCGAAAACACATATTTCTTCACTTCTCCATCATGGCGAACTCCTCTATAAAGAGTTATCGACATATCTTCCTGTTTTCTTATCTTTGTTAGATACTTTTTTAGAGTAGAATAGGTTACAACTTTTTGTTTCATGTAACATCGCATATTTAAGACCTGTTGTTCTCTGCTTAAAGCTCCTACTACCTCTAACATATGTTGTTCTTCTGTAGAATCAAATGTAAACACATTATTTGATAGTCCTAATGACATAGCAGCCAACTTAAGTTGTACCATTCCATCCTGATTGATAATCTTGTACCATCCATTGTCTGCAAAAAACAATTTTTCCAGTTGAGCCTTTTCCAAATCGTCCAATATGCTGTTCAATGCTATATTAGCATGCGAAATATTCGTTGTGGTTAATTTTTCAACTTTCTTCTCATCCACTTTATATGTAGGCCATAATTCTAAAAGTTCGTTTTCATCTAAGCCAGGAAATAACTCTTTCATCATACGTTTATTACCATTCTTAGATTATGTATTTTTTTTGTTTTTATTCTATCATATTACCAATCAATAATAAAGAAGCTTTTTTTACTTTTTCAATTCAGCTTTCTATTTTGCACCAATTTTGTCTAACTTTGCCGAATGTCCCAGTATAATTTCTATCACTTGTGTCACTTTTCATCATCTTCGCTTCCCGCTCCCACCGGAACCATCACATCGCCATATGCCCACACCAATTCCTCCATCGTCGGACAGGCTTTCGGCAAATGCTTCTCCAGCATATCACAGATTTCAAGCATCTCCTCCTGTTCTTCATCTGAAAAATTTCCCAATCCAAAGGTACCTGTCTGTACCATCGGAATCCCCAAACTTTCCTGTGCGCTTTTCTTACTGAAAAATCTTGAGAGGCCATTTTCCATCGGATGCTGACCAGATACAAAAAAGATTCTATCCGTTTCATCGTCTTCTGCAATATTGTTATATGCAATATCTATTTCCCATTCAAAATCCGGAAAGATAAACCAGACGTGCGCTTTCTCGTTCCCACTCGCTTCGTCTTTACACATAAATCTCTTTAACAGAACTAGATTATTGAAACCGAGAAGCCTTCCCAAAATCACATATTCCCGTTCAGATGGTTCTATCAAAAAACTCTGGATGTTCTGACGAACGGATGCTTTTTCTCTTATAACTTCATTTGTAGAAGGAAGTTTCCTGATGGTATCAAGGATATACAACACACGTACCACAAAACTGACAACCATGAGGTATACATGCATCCACGGAGTATATTGCTCGATCGACACCAGAAGCCTGGTGCGACGATATTCTTCATAATACTTTTTGCATCGTTCATAATCATCCATACGATATGCATAGAAACCCATCCGCAACGCAATCTCGTTAATGATCGGATGTTCCTGAAGCATTGGTAACATTTTCTCCACTTCTTCCATAAACTGCTGCATCATTTTCTTATATTTAAGCCTTCCGTATGCATCCGAATTAAGCACATAATAAGCCTCATCCATTAAGTCCAGCTTGCACATGAGTTCTTCAAGTTCTAATCCATTTTCATTATACAGATCTGGCTCCTGATCACGACATCCATATCTGCATCACATAGCACTTCTGCCTTCCGAATATGTTCATTTGCAAGTTCGATATGTCCGTTTCTCTGATTCTGAAAAAAGTAGAGCAAATGATCAAATGCCGTGTCTTTTTTCCCATCTTCTGCTCGTTTTCTCATTTCCAATTCATTGGCATGAAAATTGCCCATCTATCACAGTTCTGAGCATATACAATCGCAGGCCGATGAATCAAATAACGCAACATTATAGGAGTTTTTATCAAATGTGCTAAAATATTTAACTCCATCATACCCCAAGTATTTTGCAAAATCGCTGATATACTGAGTCGGCAAATAATCAAGTTCACTGTCTAATCTGCTCATAGGCTTTGCCAGATCATTTTGAATCTGATGTAACGTACCTTCATTCAACAAATATTTCACCTTGTCACTGTCCACATAAAACGGTGAGTCATGCCCAATAGAACTCAAATCCAAAACCTTTATGTCACGCTTCAATTGAAATGTTGCAATCGTAACATAGTCAAACGCACGCGCACGTATTTCTTTTACTGTCGTTTTTTTATGACTGCTCAAATATAAACAACTTTGTCCCTTAGAATTTGCGCGCCCAGGAGATGCTACATCATCTGGTGGTGCCCACATTTCCTTTCTAGAATAACCCTTCTCATCCGATACTCTTGCCCGGAAAAATTTTGTTCCCCCAGGAATACTAATTTCTGTTTCTTTTAAAACAGGTCCCAACACCATCAAATTGATATATTGCCCATGAAAACGATTTTCATTTCTCAAATATTTCTTAAATTCATTCCAACTATGTGTCCCCATGATGGAATACTCTCGCAAAAAGGGCTCATCAAACAATTGTGGAATGCCTACTTTTTCCATAATAATTTTTGAATCCAAATCGAGAGAATCACCCACATATCCCTCTACAATTTGCTTTACAGAATCAACTGTTCCCGCAAAAATATCCCAATCTTTTAACAGTTGTTCTTCAATCGTTCTTTTTTCTTCTTCTGGATATGTAATTGGCAACTCCGAGTCCGGGACATACAGTTCCAAAATCGACTCTAACAATTCACCAACATTCGTTTTATCAGCATCAATTTCAGAGTCATACAACCACGTATTTTTCGTTCCGCAAATCGGGCAATCGCCTTTGTGGCCAGCTATCTCGATTGCTGCTCGTATTTCGGAATCTTTATAACACTCTTTACAACAAATCATTTATTTAGCCTCTAAATAATCCCCCATCATTTGTATGTGATGCATCAATGAATATTTTTTAATCACACCTAATCCTGGAAATTTGCCCATATCATAACATTCAATTAATTGGTTTAATCCTATTGTTTTCGGAATATCAGAAAATTTGTCCCACTTTGTCAGCCGATTCATTGCTTCTTCAAATTTTCTGGCTGGATCGGAATATCGTTCATGCGTCTCTGATACAAAATGGTGTATCCTTACTTCCTCCCTTTGTCCAAAATACATAATGTGAATTGCAATCGCCACAGGTGCAAAACCAGATTCCTCAAAATCCTTTCCTACAATAGAAAAATCAGAGAAACCTGCAAATCCTCTTTTCTTGTAAACAAGATGATTTCTGCTAAACGTCTCATCCGGCTTCTCGGAATAATCAATATTGCGCTTTGCTTTGCGATAACTGTCATCCATGACAATGATATCATCCTCTACAATATCCTCAAAATCTCCTCCCTTCGGAACCAATGTATACTTTCCAAATATTTCTTCTCCATATTCTTCATAATAATGATAATTTTCCCGATCAAGATTTATCATTACAGTATCATGAGCATTCATTTTATTGTTTTCAATTTTTTTAATGACATTATCATCAACTAAATATGCCCTTTGAAGATGTTCATCATTCCATACCTTTTGATATCCATCTACCATCAGCTTTAACTTTTCTTTTTTCTTTTCATCCGTTTCCTCATCAATTCTATTTTTCATTTCCTTCAATTCATCGCGAAATAAACCAACCTTTGGATTTCTAACCACAATCACAGGGTGATTCATTTCATTAAATTTGGACAATGTCGAAAAAAGAGTACTACTAAACTTTACAGGTTCAATAATCGGAATCACTTTTTGACTGAGTTTACCTGTATCCAACAGTTCTCTCAAACACAGTAATTCATTCTGTCTCCCCCTAAGATATGGCAAATACATTTTCATCCCTCCATTCTTGCATTACACAGCTCGTCTATTTTCTGATAATCAGAATTCAATCTTTTTGAAAAGTACGCATAAAATCGTAATTCATATGGTACTTGCTCTTCGAATTTTTTCTCAACAGACATCAGAGTTCTCGCCTTTAGACATTCCATTACTTCTTTTTGCAAAGTTATTATATTGATTTTTTCCAACCACTTTAGGCTTTCTCTGTAATATTGAAAACTATTGACCTTTGGAAGTTTATGAAAATGTTTAACTAGGATTGACTCAAATTCTGGTTTCCTCAAAACTTGAAACATCACCAAATATGATAAATGATCCCTATTACACTTGGCCTTTTTCCGACATATCAGTCTTCCACTTTCAGTCAATTCGTATATTCCCACTTTTTGATCCTTTAAGAATTCTTTCACATGTGGCAATTGCTTCTTTCCAGCAACAACGTATACATAACTAAACACCTTATAATAATCATATATTTGATTTTTCAAACGTAATAAATTATCTAAATCCGTTTTAATTTCATAAACCACACCGCGTCCATTAATCATAATAAAGTCTGCTTTTGAGTCTCCTATAGGCAACTCAGTCAGTGCCGCCGTATGGTATAGATCATGTTTTTGTAGCAATAACTGATTAAGAATAGTATTTTTATAAAAATATTCATTTCTATATTCGCGATCCATTCGATGATATATCTCGCTTATCGCTTCCCCAACCGTTGCATTTTCTATTTTAACATACCTTTTTACACACATTAAAAATGATTCCGGAACACTATGCATACCGATCATTTTATCAAAATATGGAATTGTAAAAATTTTTTTCACCATACAAGCATCTAATTTTTCCATAGTATCTCATTTCTAAAGCTTTTTCTTAATTGTAACACAATCCACCTTGTATTGATAGACTATCATTTTCCAATTGTATCTGAAATATAATCTTATGCCTTTTCATCCTTCTCTGTGGTGGATACAGTAACTCTTATTTTATCTATCATCCCCATGTTTAAAATCCACATCTATAAAGCCAGTTATGTAGTTTTATTTTATCCTAATCCTCCAAAAGATCCTTTCCTTCTCCGCCTTGCGCAATTAGAAAGGCTCCTACATAAAATTTTGAATTTCTCTCTTTCATATCTTTTAGGCACAACACCGCATATTCTTCATCTGCTTCAAATCCCCCACTGTTGTGAATAACAGAATATAGTTCTTTTCCGCTAGCGGTTAATAAATAAGCATCTCTACGGAATAACTCAGGAACATCAGCGTAGCTCATGACAATACCACATATTTTATGATTGTGCATCTCCAAATTTGTATCTTTAGAAATATATAAAGCCAAATCATGATCCTGGCTAAGTGCGCCTGCCTCTAACAATGGCACAATATGTCTCTCATAAGACAATCCCCTGTTTCTTATAAACTCCCGACATTCTTCATCTCCATCTTCCTCACAAAAAAATCCAGCCGCATCAATATAATAAATATCCCCACTTTGCATAACATACCTACATAAATCCGAAAATATATTTGCTTCTTCAGATGACATATTCCGAATCATCTCTAATGTACGGAGTGAACAAGCCTTTGGCTTCACAATCTCATTGGCCAAAACTTTCCCCCACAACTGTTGCAAATTCTCGTTGCTAATATTTCCAACGGCATCGAAAAAACGCATCAGCCAGTCAAAGCTAAATGTAGTCTGATCTACGTTCTCTTCTACTTCCATTTCAGGCTGCCTTTCTTGATTAAATGCGATCATTTCATCTGCCCGTTTTGCAATTTTCAAGAAATTTCGGCACTTATACAGTTCTACATAGGAAAGCCTTCCCGCTCCAAGTAATTCCTCCAGAACTTTTTCAAATTCCTTCTTTTTTAATGCTTCCATAACTTTAATGTTTTCTCCTTTTCGGAAAAACAAAGTTGTAATTAAAGATGAAACCACACCTTGCACTGCTGGCGAAGCAATCAAAGCTTGTCCAGCATTAGCTAGTGTATCAATTATTTCTGTTTTAAATACTTCTGGACTCATTTTTCCCTCCCTCGCTTCCTACTATTTTTTCAAATTATACCATACTTCATATTTTTATACAAAAAGCAGATTTAAGATCTAAACTTAATATAAATTATTTTATTCAATTTAGAACTCAATAGCATAAGAAAAAGTCAAAATATATATCTCTCTTCCCCCAAAACCTTTATGAACGATAATCCTGTATTATTCATCAAAAAAACAACCTGAAAGGAGTCAGCCTATGTCGTACATATTACTTCTCACTATTCATGCAGATCCTGCAATGCCACCTGGATATGATGAATGGGGAGGAACTCATACCTATATGAGAGAACTATTGGATTGTTTTGAGTCATTACATATAAATTGTATTCTTGTTACTCGAAAAGCCATGGAAGAACTTCTTGATATAGAACAATATAATCCTTACTGTACAATTTATCGCTTGAAAAACGGTAATCCAGCACCGATTGATAAAACAATACTTCATACATATCATGACTACAATCTCTCGGCTATACAACAGATTATCCAAAATATTGGCGAGCTTCCGCAAGTAATTCATAGTGTTTATTGGAACAGTGGCAGATTAGGTGTGGAACTCTCAAAAAAATACAATATTCCATTGGTGCACAGTGTTATTTCTAACTCTTATGGACGTCAGGCACGAGGAGCCTATGAACCGCTGCCCCAAAGAGCTGGTTATGAACAGATTATTTATGATTATGCTCAATGGATACTTTGTGTTTCTGAAGACGAAAAAAATGATTTAATAAAATATTATGGAATTTCCTCCCAAAAAATCATAGTAGCAGGACAATATATTCATCCATCCTTTATTCTTCCTTCGAGAGACATTAACGGATTTCCACGGCTAAACAGTAAGATTTCTACTGAAGCACAGATTTCCGCTGCCTTACGCTATAATAATGCTTTTGAAAATAATTCAAATGATTCTTTTTGGGTATATAAAGCATTTACATATTTTGGGCGTATTGATGAAAGTAAAGGTGTAGATCATATTTTAGCCGCCTGGTGTTCTCTTTATCTAAAATATAAGGATTCATGTCCTCCTTTATGGTTAATAGGCGGTAGTGTTAGAGAAATAAATATAATGCGTAAAAAATGCCAAGCTATAGAAAACTATATACACCAGGCAGAACAAGAAGGAAAAATAATTTGGTGGGGATGCATTGATGCAATTGGTGCAAGTACTCTTTTACTAAAAACACTGGTACTTGTAACCAATTCGCTCTATGAACCCGGAGGGCGTGTCATAACAGAAGCAATGAGTGAAGGAGTCCCTGTAATTGCAGCACCAAATGGTTTTGCATTAGATCTGGTTCATGATTGGGAAAACGGTTTTTTGGTTAATCACGGGGATGAATCTTCTCTGGCTATGAGAATGGAACATTTTATTCGTCAACCATTTTTATCAAATTCGTTAGGCGAGACTGCACGACAAACAGCACACCATGTGATATCTGAATGGGATTTCATTGATAAACATTTAATGGCATACGGATTGAAAACAATGGTAAAAAAAAGTACGGCTACGGCTTCTACTACTATCAATCATTTTACCAAGCGTGAAATAAATCTTTTCCCATATAGAAATTTACCACTTTCCAACAGTCTGTTACGTGATTTCTTGGAAAAAACAACAGGTGAAAAAGTTATTTCAGATCCAGTTTACAACACAACATCAGGTACATCAGATGTTTATTTGGTTCAAAGCGTAAAAGGTAATTACATTATTAAACATCCATACACTCGACTTGCACTGAGTCCACTTATATTACCTTTTCAAAAAACAAATTATGTTCGAAATGCTTGGGATTTTTATAAATATGAAGTTGCGGCATATGAAACATCTTCCAGCGATATTTTAGTAGGAAAAGATGACATTCACCAATTACTTTTACTCCGGAAATTAGATTCATTTACTCCGGGCATTGAAGATTATCCTAATATCATCACTTTTTTAGGAAATCAGCAAATAGAACTTTCGGATAATAGCAATTATCAATATAACAAGATTCTATCTGACAATAAAATGGAAACTATTGAGGACCTAGATTTTCTATTAGAAACTCTGTCTGTGCAATTCCCTGATTACTACTTTGAATCTAATGGTGCATTCCTTCCATATATCGGTTGGAAAATGGCTCAATACATACTTGATTACAATAGTACGCTTTTTAATTCCGAACAAAAATCTTTCTTATATATGCTATGTGATTCATTTTCTCAGTTGGTAGAATCACATTTCAACCTTAATTGGTATGAAATCACATCCGATATAAGCTTGCAACATATTATGCTTGACAACGGAAAAATAACCTTTATTGATCGTGAGAAACGCACCATCGGGCAAGTTGAATATATGATTGCAGATTTACTACTTGACATAATAATTTGTGAAATAAATGTTTCATCCAATACTTGGATTACTTTATTAAAACACCATATACCACAAAATTGTAATAAAAAGCAAATTATAGAATCACTTGCTTACAAACTGTTTTTCAATACCATTTTAGAAAGTGTAATGCAAAATGAAGTAAATCCTTCCTATTTAGAAGCATTAAATACTCTTTTGCATATGGAGAATACTCTATGAAAATATTGCTTATTGCCCCACATCAGGATGATGAAATTTTAGCAGCAGGGGGATTAATTCAAAAAAGTATAAAACAGGGAGATGATTTTCTGATTCTTTTTGCGACAAACGGTGACTATCATGGATTGGATATTGCCAGAAAGCGTTACTATGAAAGTGAGCATGCACTAACATCTCTAGGACTGGCAAAGAAATCTATATTTTACCTTGGTTATGGAGATACCGGAATGAAATATTCACATAGCTTTTTAAAACGTATGTCATTCGAGAAAAATGATACTTTATTATCATCTTTAGTTTCTTCTACAACCTATCATCCTGCCGGGATGAAAACGGTGCATGTTATGAGAACAGGAGCCGAAACATCTCTAACTCGGAGAGCATTTTTATCAGATTTGAATTGGTTTATAGTGCAACATTCTCCTGATATAATTATTGTTTCAGATTCTTCAGATATGCATGGTGATCATGCAGCTCTTATTGAACTTTTGCAAAACACTGATGTTTTTAATCAGGTTCCAATTTGCTTAACATATATAATTCATGGTGGAAACGACTCTTTATGGCCTCCGCGTGACTCACAAAAGTTTACATGTCCCCCTGTTTGTGACTCAAAGATGTGGAACAAACGTATTTCCATACCATTGACAAATCAGGAACAACATTATAAATACAAAGCAATCTTCTCGTTTGCAACTCAGCTTGAAGGTGATTTTGATAATTTTTTAGTATCTTTCTCTAAGCAAGAAGAAATTTTTTTCTTGCTTAGAGATACTGGAATTAACCGACAAAAAATATATAGCCATTTTGAATATAAGGAGAATTTGTAAAATAGTAATTGCCCACCAAAAAAGATTGAATATCTTTTTTGTACAATTCGTTATGTTTTCCTAATTTAAATTCTTTACATATTTTTAAATGTTCTTTATTATTATTTGTTATTTTGTCAAAGAGAACACCTAGCATTATTAAAGCGTGGTACTCTATTGTTTTACGAAAAGATTTTGAATCCATTTTGGCAAGTTCATATATTTTAGTATCAAGAAGGTTAAAAAAATTAGTGTATACCATTTCCAGTATTGAATATCTTTCATCAGAATAATTTCCGGTTATTAGACTAAGTTGAAGTATATTGAGTTGGCTCCGCCACAAGTAATGATTATATTCCGAATATTGCATAATAGTAATTGCTTCGTGAAAACTAGCCTCTGCCATTTGAAGTTTTCCTTGGCACCATTCTATGCATCCACGTATATTGAGACAACGTCCTTCTTCATCTAATATTCCATTAGCAGACCCAATTTCAAGAGCATCTTTTACAAACTGGCAAGCCTTTTCAAAATTATGTGCTATCAATTGACATAAAGCTAAATCTCCATATTCATGAAATGGAAGTGCAGCCGAATCAGGAGCTTCCTTTTTAAAGAGATCGAGTATCTGCTGATAATTTTCAAATGCTTTAAGTGGTTCTTCAAATAATTGCATACATCCAATATGACTCAAATATTCTCTTCGGAGATCAAAGGATGTTGGAAATATTTCCAAGGCATTTTCAAATATTTTTAGAGCACTTTCATTTCCAAGTGTAGATTTGATAAGTAATGCATAACAACTGCATATTCGTCCAAGCCAATCATTAGAATTATCTGTATAAATCTTATTTACACAGTTGTCATAATAGCTTTCAGCAAGTTTAATTGTATCATTTTCGGTTTTTGTATATGTTCCTAATTTGAATTCCCGTTTTATCTTAAAAAAAGAAAGTGCATATTCCTCTTTTGAAGGTAAAATTCCACTCTGTGAATAATCATCTAAACGATCTATATGAGTTTTAGCTTCATCGGTAGTAATTTCCTTTTGAATGGTTATTATTTCTAACAGCTCTATTAAGTACTTAATTTCTTGTATTCTATCATGTAATGAATTTGCAATGTCTACTGCTTGAAGTAAACCTTTTCGCAGCATAGAATACTGCCTTTCTTTTTTTAATATATTAATATTTTTTTCAAGTAAAAGCAGAGCTTGTTTATTATATCCAAGTACACGATATATATTAACATACCCTATATTATAAGTGATTTCCTTAGAATCATTTATCAATCGCCGTGCAGTATTTTGGATACTCAGACTGTTGTAAGAATATGCATGCATAATCCAATCTTTTACAAATTCATTCTGCGCTGTCAACAGACCAGAATCACAAATGAATATTCCTGCATCAATCAAAAGATCCAAATTCTGTTCCGACGCATCAATATAATCGCACAGTTCAAGTGGTACTTGACATTCAAATAAATAGCATATCCTAAATAAATTGGAATACTTCTGGTTATAATAAATTAGACTTTGCGATAACAAACTAGGAACATTATTTGGCGAACAAAACTGTAGTTTTTGAATGATTGTACCGTTATCTAATGTATATGTATTGCCATTAGGAAATAAAGTCTTTAGTAAATGTGATAAATTATAAAATCTTGTTCCCACCTTAGAAATTATCATATTTGCCACATGGCAGGAAAGCTTTGGATACATTTGTTGTATAAATTGAAGAGCACTATCTTTACTCATAAGTTTAATTGGATATTCATTAAATTGATCTATATAGCATAATTTATCAAGTGGCTTTTTGCCATCTTGCAATGCATATTCTGGAATATCATAGGTAATAACGCATGCAATATTTTCAACAGCTATATATTTAATAAAATAAATGAGAAAATCATAAATTTCTTGACTTGCAAACTGAAGTTTTCTTATATAAATGACAAATCCGATATTTTCTATATGTAACGTCAGAAGATTAATAATATACTTACATAACAATACATTGTTCCATTCAGAAAATTGTTTAGCTTCATAATTTTCATTGAGTAAAGTCGTAAGTAATTCTCTAGTATTCTTTTCGTTGTATTGATCTCCAACCATTTCGACTATTGCATCAATGTCTTTTTTAGAAAACAGAGAAAACATTCTGGTTGTAGGTAATCCCCAAATTTTTGCTAACATATCTAATACTAACAAGTCTCTTGTTGTATACAATGTTGCATCAATTGTTATAATACGTTTATTTATCTTCTCAAATGCTTCTAAAATAATTTGATGCTTACCGACTCCCATATAGCCAGTTACTGCTAATAAGTTTCCTCTTTGTACTGCTGTTGAAATATAAGTGATTTCATCAGGAAATATTTTTTCGATTAGTACATTACTTTCTAAATTGTAATTTCTTTTTTTCGGAAATATTTGCTGAATAATATCTTCCTCAAAATTTATGCGTAATGCTTTAAACTCTTTTTTCCGCATAGTTTTCTTTTCACTTATATAACTATACAATTCATCTGTAATATCTATGCAGCTCTCCTTTAAAATATGTTTTAATTCTGCGCCAATTATTATTTTGATATTTAATGTTGCATTCTGGCAAAAATCAATCAACTCTTCGCCTGTTTGCTTTGTAAAATCATAATTCGCAATAGCAATAAAAGAAACAGCTCCATGATTAAATGCAATTATTACATTAGCAGCAATGTCACGAAGATTTAAATTCGCTTTTCTTAATTTGCATTCGAATAGCGCACATTTTCTAGTATTTCCATCTTGACATTTGACAATAATATCATAACCGCCATCTTTTTTTGACTTTGTCTGAACGATTTCGGTATCAACGTCTCTTAGCAAATATTTTACAATGGATTTTGACAGAGTTTCAAACGTATCAGAATATTCTTTGAGTTTACTCATACAATTTAGCACCTTTTTCGTATATTATTTGAAATTTGCACATTTTTTGATGGCATAATCATTTATTGCTCAATTGTTTTATGAACGATAATACAGGATTATCCTTCACTTGTTGCCAACTTTACAATTTCTATTTATCTTTCGGCCTCATAGTTTTCAACAAACGCTATAATCCTGTAATTAATTATAGCACTTATTTCACAAAAAAGCATTATTTTTCTTCTCTTTTTATAATTTTGAAAATTGCAAAGTTTAATTCCACCATCCATTTATACGGTGGAATTCTCTTCTGCACAAGTGGAATTTAACCTTGCACATCATAAGTGGTACCGCAAGGAATAGACATCTTAAAAGCACTTCATCTTAGGCTGATTTCACCCGATGAAGTCCAAAGACCATTAATGGGACGCGATTCAATGAATCACCCCCCATCATGCCCCAAATCTTTTGCAAAATCGCTGATATCCTGTGGTAACAAATAATCAATATCTCTGTCTAATCTACTCATAGGCTTATTCGAAAACATAAATACCCTTAATGTTTGCAAATTGTTTCAAATCAATGCGATAACCAATTTCCTCATTTATTACTAGCATCCACAGAAACAGAAAACATAACATCCCTATAGCTCCATCTCAGTTCCTCAATCGTTGGACAAGCTTCTGGCAAATATTTTTCAATCATATCACGTATTTCCAACATCTCTGCCTGCTCACTTTCCACAAAGTTGCCAAGTCCGAATGTTCCTTTCTGCACCAGCGGAACGCTCAATCTTCCTTGTTCACTTTTCTTACTGGCAAATCTGGAGAGACCATTTTCCAACGGATGTTGATTGTTTATGAAGAAAGTTCTATCTGTTTCAGCATCTTCTGCAATATTATTATATGCAATATCTATTTCCAAGCCCAAGTCTGAAAACACAAACCAGACATGCGCTTCCGTGCTTCCATCCCGTGCATTTTTCCACATTAACCGCTTTAACAGAACGATATCAGTAAAACCAAGGAGTATGCCTAAAATAACATATTCTTTTTCTGCTGGTCCGGACATAAAATTCTGGATGTTCTTTCGGATGGACGCATTTTTTCTCTGGAACTCACTTGTTGATGGAATTGCCTTGATTGCATCAATGACATACAACACACGTACCGCGAAACTGACAACCATATAATATGTATGGAGTCCTGGCGCATATTGCTCAATCGACACCAGATGCTTTGTCCGGCGATATTCTTCATAATACTTTTTGCATTTTTCATAATCATCCATACGATACGCATAGTAACTCATGCGTAAGGCAATCTCATTGATAACTGGATGTTCCTGAAGAATTGGCAGGATTTGTTCTGCCTCTTCCATGAGATGTTTCATCCTGTCTTTGTATATGGGTCTTCCGTATGCATCCACATTAAGGGCAATGCACGCCTCATCTATCAAGTTAAGATTACACATGAGTTCTTCAAGTTCCAATCCATTTTCTTTATACAGATTACTTGCGTTCTCAAGCTCTTCTAACACATTCTCCCACCGGTAGGTCTGCGGGTGGTTTTTCTGCAATCTGGCTTCTTCTTCGAAACAGAAACACCGCTCATATACAGCCTCAGATGGAAGCGACTTACGAAATTTTTCCAAATCATCCAATGACTGGTGCTTCATATATTCCGCTGCATCTTCCCGCAAATCTGCATATTTTTTAACGATACCTCCGTGCAGATCTTCGAAAAATGACTGAATGTTCTTATAGCAATGGTATCTTGCTGGCATAGGCAACTGCCTTATGAGTTCTTTGTCTTTATTCAGTGCCTGCAAAACATGAACAGGATCCAGTCTCGAAGACCATACGACATGTGCCACTGAAGTTTCAAACATGCAACGATTCCTGTCCGGCATTTTTCTTTGCCCAATACACGTCAGCATATCCTGTACATTTTTCTCCAGTCTGGAACGTTCCTCACCTGTCTGGCGTAACATTTCCAGCTCTACATAACAATAAGCAATATAATCCTGTGGGTTTTTCATGTCAAGATGTTCTTTTAATATTTCCAGTTCCGATTTCCATTCTTCATATGATATATGCTGATGCAACCGCGTCTTATTAAATACATAATTATAGTACAAAATCGTCCACAATTCTGACGTTTGTAAATCGTTCTCCTCGCAAAAGAGTATCGCTTTCTCAAAAGCATCCTCTGCATCCTTATAGGCTTTAGTCAGTACATAGGCCACTCCACGGTTAATCAGAATCTGGCTTCGTATCGTGATATCCGTTTCTTCATTGCATAATACCTCTGCCTTCCGTATTTGTTCATTTGCCTGTTCTATATGTCCGGTTCTCTGATATTGGATAAAGTAAAGCAGGTGGTTGAACGCTGTATCTTTTTTCCCTGCTTCTGCCCGTCTTCTCATTTCCAATTCATTTGCATGAAAACTTCCCATCTGCGTCCGCAAAAACATTTTATACCGCTCATAGGTTTCCTTTTGTTTTTTCGTCATCTTTGATGGCAGCAATTTTTCCAGACGCTTCCATGCCTCTATTAAGTTATAGTCATAATTCTCCGGTTGCGCATACAAGCAGCTTACTTTCAATTCCCTGCGCATGATCCAATAGATATGTATGCAACGATACGCCAGTATAATCATAATTCCAAGAATCAGACACAAGATTCCATACAGACTCTTCAAAAATTCTTTAGCTTCCGGCTTCGTTTCTCTACATAATACCTGCATTCCAAATCCAAGCACAAAAAAGAAATATACTCCTGCTATCTCACTTATAACTGTTCCAAGCATATATCTTGGCATCTGTAACCAATTCTTGTTTGTGAAGCAGATAATTCCAATTGCTAACATCATTAAAATTGTCGGAATATACAAATTTGTTCCACCAAAAGTCTGATCCACCAATGCAAGCAATAAATCAATCATTTACCTTCTCCTCTCTGTACTTCTTTTAAAACGATACACTTTATTATACCATTTACGAATAGAGCATGCAGTAAAATTAAAGAGAGCAGCCGCTCCGACTGCTCCCCATTCTACTTCTAATTATTTGCTTTTTTCCACCTGATACGAAGGCACTAACCGTTTCACCACCAGCTTCATCTGTGGATCATCTTCATATGCCGTCTTCTTCAGATCTTTCAAATGCTCAAAAAACTCTTCCCGGTCAAATTCAATCGGTTTTCCGATAAAAATCAGATCATTCTCCGTTTTCTGAAGTCCTTCCTCTTCTTTCAGACACTCTTCAAACATCTTTTCCCCCGGTCGAAGCCCTGTGTACACAATCGGAATATCCACATCCGGTTCAAATCCGGATAACTTGATCAGATTTCTTGCCATATCATCGATCTTTACCGGCTCTCCCATATCCAGCACAAAGATTTCTCCGCCCTTTGCGTAAGCACCTGCCTGTAAGACAAGCGATACTGCTTCCGGAATCGTCATAAAATAACGAATAATATTCTTATCGGTAACGGTAACCGGTCCGCCCTCTGCAACCTGCTTTTTGAAAAGAGGAATCACACTTCCGTTACTTCCCAGTACATTTCCGAAGCGAACCGCTACATAATTGGTTTTCGGGAAACGATGCTGCATTCCCTGAATAATCATCTCACAGATACGTTTGGACGCTCCCATGATATTGGTCGGATTTACGGCTTTATCCGTAGAAATCAATACCATGCGCTCCGTTCCGTTTCTTCCTGCTGCCATAGCTACATTATAAGTACCGAATACATTGTTTTTGATTGCCTCATTCGGACTGTCCTCCATGAGTGGCACATGCTTATGTGCCGCTGCATGAAAAACAATCGCCGGTTTATAATCCGAAAATACGGTATCCACACGATGGGTATTTCTCACAGATCCAATCAGCACAACCAGATTCAGATTCGGAAATTTCTTTCTTAACTCCTGTTGAAGGTCATACGTGGTATTTTCATAAATATCAAATATCACCAGCTGCGAAGGATGATGCGCCGCGATCTGGCGGCAGAGTTCACTTCCGATGGAACCACCGCCACCGGTTACAAGTACAGCCTTTCCCGCAATGTATCCCATAACCTCATCCAGATTTGTTTTCACTGGTTCCCGTCCCAGTAAATCTTCGATTTCCACCTCACGGAAATTTGAGACGCTTACTTCGTCATTCACAATCTGCGCCATACTAGGCAAAATTTTAATTTTACATCCCGTGTTTTTACACAATTCCAGAATCTTTTTCTTTCGATCTCCCGGCAGATTCGGGATAGCAATAAAAATTTCCTGCACTTCGTATTTTTCTGCTGCCCAGGGAATTTTGCTGTCATCTCCTACAATCGGAGCTCCCAGAATGGTGCTTCCAATCTTATTCTTGTCTGCATCAATCACGCATACCACACGATTGCGGATCAGCGGACTGTTCTCCATATTTTTTATCAGGAAATTCGCACTGTCTCCTGCTCCAATCACCATGGTAGCGATGGCATGTCTGGATGCATCTCCCAGATAACTGTGTCGTATGATACGCAGTCCCCGGTATACAAAACGGCTTCCGGACACCAGTGCCAGCAAAAAGAAAAAATACAAAATATAATAAGAACGCGGCATGTTCCATTGGAACATATGCATCCCCAGACTCTGTATTGCAGCACTGAGCAGACACGCAATCACTACATTTAACAGTTCCTGCACACTCGCGTATTCCCACAGACTATTATACAGATGCATAATAAAAAATATCACAATTGTCGTAATCATATTTACCCAGAAATATTGCAATGCTGTCTCCAGATAAGGAATTCCCTGCTCACTCTTTAAGCTGAAATCAAAACGAGTCCAGATAGAAAAAATTTCCGCCAGAAAGATTGCCAATATATCGTAAATTACCAACAATACGATTCGTATATATTTTGCCGTTTCTCCCCCAAACCGGTTTTTCATTTGTTGCATGTCAAAATTACTCCCTATAATGTGCTCATTTTCATGACTTGTTTGATTTTCTCTGTTTTCTTGACTGTTTCTTTCCGGACTGCTTCTTTGCAGAAGTTTCTGTTGTCACTGCTTTTTCCGTTTTAAGGTCGTTCTGTTCCACAACAACATCATTTTTCTCAGAAACCGGTTCCTTTGCGAAAAGATTTTCTTTCTTAACCAGCATTCGGTTCACTGCAAGTCCCAGGCCAAGCATGCCCCAGAATACCGGAGCGGTACATACATTAGAATCATTTGCGATACCTGCAATCATGTACACCAGCACTGCCGCAAATAATCCAAATCCAACCCAGCTGATACTCTCGTGCAGATCCACTCTGCGGTAAATGCGTATCGACTGTACCAGATACCAGAACAGAAATACCAGAAGTGCCAGGGTACCGATCAGTCCGGTTTCCACCCATTGCTGCAGATACCAACTATGTGCTTTCACATCATAGCTGTTTGCACCATACATATAGTTTTGACTGATATAATCTGCCTGAGGTACTTCAAACATATAAGAATTAGCACCAGATCCCATCAATACATGTTTTCCCAAAATTGGGATTGTCTTATTCCAGATATGTCCTCTTCCACTCATTGCATCATCTAAGAATACGGTTGCACATTTTGGTTTTTCAAATTTTACCAGCTTTCCCGCTGGATTCAGATACTCATATCCATTCTCATCGGTATTTATGAAGTTCCACTGCACACCATCAATCGTTACACAAATTCCGGGCAGGTTATCTCCAAAAGATACCGGTTGCAGCTGTACCCCAGAAAAACGGCTGTCATCCATCGTTGCCACCTGGTTATCTGCATCCACTATCGTCTGGCTTAACTCATTTCCATCCGAATCTTTGCAACTGATCTGTGTTGTTCCATCCTCTCCCACGGTATAAGAAACACTCAGTTTATTCCCGTGAATGTCAAGCACAACATCATCCGTATTGGTTTCTACTCCATTCAGAGCCCATCTGTCACTCATCCGGTATGTACCAACAATTGTATTTTTTATATTTTCACCTGCTGAGGTGGTATTTCCAAGTACGATTGCTGCTATAATCCCAATTACCACTACAACAGCACCCACAACAAACAGTTTTTTCTTCCGGCTCAAAAGCACAAGTATAAGTACCACTGCTGCCAATGCAAGAGCCATCCATCCACTCGCACTGCCGCTTCCTTTCAAGCAGATGGCACAGCATACTACCGCTACTGCCAGCACTATCCGATGCCATATCTTTTTTGACGCAATAAACAGGCATACCGCCAGCACAATGAGCATACCAAAATAAAACGATAAAAAGTTCGGATTGTATAATGTCGTATAAGAAGTTTTCGGTGCAAAATTAAATGTCAGCTCTTTTAAATTCTTCCACCATCCAGGATTTGTGATCAAATGTTTTCCAAAATTTGACTGAAAGAAGTCCAGTCCAAAATACTGAAATACGCCGATCACTGTAACAATAGCCATGCCAATGCCCGAAATTTTCAAAATGAATTCCACATGTTTTTCTTCATTCACAAAATTATATACATAATAACACAGCAGCATATACGCAAAAACTACCCACACAGACTCAAAAAGTTCATAAGTTCCACCGGATACCCAATGCTTATGCTTTGAAAAAAGTGCTGACATCAGAACAAAAAGTCCATATACCAGCAGAAAATAAAAAGAATTTTCAAACTGCAGGGTCTCTTTCTTCACATAATGCCGATACAACAGAATTGCAGCCATCAACACTCCAATGATTACAATCGCAATCATCTTCCATGCAAAAAAGAAATCTGTCTGTGTATCTGAATTGGCCGGAAACCAGTCAAACTGCGACAGATTTGAATTATAGGAATACATATGTACAAGCAATGGCACAAACCCCATCATCAAAATGACGGGAATCATCAGCTTATTCGTCTTTTTTAAATTTCGATATCCATTCTCACTCAAAGTTTTCTCTCCTTAGTAAACAATTTTTCTAGAATATAATACCCCTAAACCTTCGTTTTTTCAACACGTAAAATATATATAATAGGTAAAAACACTTTTTTGTTACTTGTGTGATACTTAAAAATTTTACAAATAAATGTGTATGATTGACACGATAATATAAATTTTTACACATGAAAGGAAGAAAAATGAGATTACCAAACGGATACGGCGGAGTCGTAAAACTCTCCGGCAACAGAAGAAGACCCTACGCAGCACGCATCACTACGGGCTGGCACATCAATGACATCACTGGAAAGCGCATCCAGCACTATCAGATTCTGGGGTACGCTCCTACCCGGTCGGAAGCTCTGCAGATTCTGGCACGTTACAACAATTATCCCATCGATGGGGAAACTCTGAAATTAACCTTCCGGGAAATTTATCTCCGATGGTCCGAAGAAAAGTTTCCTACCATCTCCCACTCCAACATCAAAGGTTATCGGGCGGCCTTTGCCACTTGTGAAAACATTGCTGATATGCCATTTCACAATTTGAGACTCAATGATTTACAGCAGGTGATTGATCACAGCGGCAAGAACTATCCTACCCTGAAAAAAATCCGTGTTCTCTTTAACCAGCTCTATTCTTATGCCATGAAACACGAAATTGTCTCAAAAGATTATTCTGCCTATGTAAATATCTCGAAATACAAAGACCGGAATCCGAATAAAAACATACGAAGCTGTTTTTCCACTTCTGAAATTGCTCTCCTGTGGAAACACAAAAACGATCCCTATTGCCAGACAGTCCTCATGCTGATATACAATGGGGTCCGTGTCTCAGAGCTTTTGGATCTGAAAAAAGAAAATGTTCATCTGTCCGAACAATATTTTGATGTCATTGACAGCAAAACCGAAAACGGCATTCGAAAAGTTCCGATTGCTGACAAAGTACTCCCCTTTTACCAGCGCTGGCTTCATGACTGTTCTGATTGTGAATATCTCATCCATACTCTGGACAGCCAGCATTTTACCTATTATATGTATTACCACAATGTTTTCCAGCCTCTGATGTTTCGTCTGCACATCGATCATACACCTCACTGCTGCCGACACACCACGATTTCCCTGCTCGCCGAAGCACATGTCGATCAGACTACCATCAAAAAAATTGTCGGTCATTCCGGCGCTATGTCCCTGACAGAACGGATTTACACACATCTGGATGTGCCTGCGCTGGTCGAAGCCATTAATCAAATTTAATCGCTTCTTGTATGTTGCTTGCGTGTTACTTGTAGAAGTGATTTTGCCCCAAACTCTGTTTATAAATCCGGTATTTCCAATACTTCCGCGGAAAATACCATGCATATTTCCGGTTAAGGTAACTTACAAGACTTCTACAAAGAAGAATGCTAAGGCAA
>OLOQ01000041.1_pt1 | contig 127725 bp, 116 predicted proteins | sample 1673101 | NCBI WGS metagenome assembly OLOQ01 (sample SAMEA3136754, study PRJEB25190) | human gut metagenome | biome: human gut; feature: human-associated habitat; material: faeces | place: Austria | collected 2013 | reverse complement strand
GCCGTGGAACGGCAGAATAAAATGATGAAATCATTTTATTAAGAAATAGTATTATCCATGGCTGTCAGCTGTCCACTGTCAACTGTGGAAGCTCTGAGTGAGAGATTCCAGATAATGAGGTGAATTGAGTATGGCAGATGCAAAAAGAGATTACTATGAGGTGCTGGGCGTCAGCAAGGACGCCAGCGCCGACGACATAAAGAAGGCCTACCGCAAGGCCGCCATGAAGTACCACCCCGACCGTAACCCCGGCGACAAGACTGCCGAGGAAAAATTCAAGGAGGCCGGGGAAGCCTACGAAGTCCTGTCCGACGCTGACAAGCGCGCGCGGTACGACCAGTACGGCTTTGCCGGAGTTGACCCCAACTTTGGCGCGGGCGGCGCTGGCTACGGCGGCGCAGGCTTTGGCGGTTCCGGATTCGGCGGATTTGACGGCTTCGGAGATCTGGGGGATATTTTCGGCGAGTTCTTCGGCGGCGGCCGCAGCCGTGGCTCCCAGCAGAACGCGTCCCGCCGGGGCGAAAACGTCATGGCGCGGCTGGAGCTGACCTTCGAGGAAGCGGCCTTCGGCTGCGAAAAAGAGGTTGCTGCCCAGCGGATTGAGAACTGCCCCAACTGTAAGGGTACGGGCAGCGCCGACGGCGTGATCGAGACGTGCAGCCAGTGCCACGGCACCGGTCAGGTGCGTTCCGTGCAGAACTTCATGGGCATGCAGATGCAGTCCACTACCGCCTGCCCCACCTGCGGCGGCCGGGGCAAGGTCATCAAGAATCCCTGCACCACCTGCCGCGGCAAGGGCAAGGTGCGCAAGACCAACCGGGTCAAGGTGAAGATTCCTGCAGGCGTGGATGCCGGACAGAGCGTCCGTGTCCGGGGCGAAGGCTGCGTGGGCGTGGGCGGCGGCCCGAACGGCGACCTGCTGGTGGAAATTTCCATCCGGCGGCACCCGATCTTTACCCGGAACGGGACGGACGTGCTGTGCGAAGTCCCCATCACTTTCACGCAGGCGGCGCTGGGCGCGACCATTCAGGTGCCCACGCTGGACGGCAAGGTGGATTATGAGATTCCCGAAGGCACCCAGACCGGACGGGAGTTCATTCTGCGGGAGAAGGGCATTCCCGAGGTAGGCAACACCCGCCGTCGCGGCAACGAGCGCTTCACGGTGGTGGTAGAGACCCCCACCAGACTGACCAAGGAGCAGAAGGACCTTCTGCGCCAGCTGGACGGCAGCGTGGATCAGTCCCCCAAAAGGAAGAAATTTCTCAACAATCTGAAAGACTTCTTTGGATAAGGGAAGCTCTGAATAAATTGACGAGAGCTGACAGCGAGAGATTTTTCACCAGATGAAGATTTCCAAAGCGGAGAAATACTTTGTGTACCCGCAAGGGGTATGCCGCATCCGTAAGCCGGCTTGCGCCGACAACGGCTGCGCTATATTTCCCGCTTTGGAAACCGCACAACTGGGGAAAAAGATCCGCTGCTCAGCCGAAGACAATTTATTCAGAGTTTCCCTAAGAAAAAAAGGCAGGACAGCCACTTGCGGCTGTCCTGCCTTTTGTGTATAATGGGAGAAAGATTTTCCAAAAAGGAGGCTTCCGCCATGAAACGTGAGGATTACATCAGCTGGGACGAATATTTTATGGGCATCGCCATGCTTGCGGCGAAGCGCAGCAAGGACCCCAACACGCAGGTCGGCGCATGCATTGTCTCACAGGACAACATCATCATCTCCACCGGCTATAACGGTATGCCCAAGGGCTGTTCCGACGACGAGTACCCATGGGAGCGGGACGGCGACCAGACCAAGTACCCCTACGTCGTCCACGCGGAGCTGAACGCCGTGCTCAACGCCAACGGCCGGGACTTGCGGGGCAGCAAGCTGTATGTGGCGCTGTTTCCCTGCAACGAGTGCGCCAAGGCCATCATCCAGAGCGGCGTAAAGGAGGTCTACTACCTCTCGGACAAATACGCGGACACTCTGGCGACCATGGCGTCCAAGCGGATGATGGATTCCGCCGGTGTCCGGTATATCCAGATGCGCACCGAGATCAAGTCCATCACGCTGGACTTTACCCCGGAGGAAGAGATGCTGTAGGGGGAGAACGGGATGCTGCGACACATTTTGTTTGCGATCAATCTGCTCCGGGCGATGCCCGCGTACTGCGCCGTGTGCCTTTCCGGGGCGAAGAAGCTGATCTGCGCGGAAACGGAAGGCTATATGTGGTTTCTGGAAACCTATGACGGCGACCGTTTTTTTCCTGCGCTTTGCATGGCTCATGTGGCGCTATGACTGTTATCGGAGCCATGTGGTTTTCCGGTGCAGTCAGGCTTCCGCCATGTGCAGCTATCTTATCAGACTGCTCTACCCGCCAAAGAAGGACATGGAGGTGCTGGGGGAGATTGGCGAGGGACTGGTGATCTACCACGGCCACGGAACGGTGATCGCGCCTTACAGCATTGGAAAGAACTTCTCCGTCTATCAGGGTGTCACCATCGGACGAAACGCGAAACCGGGGCGGGAGATCAACAATCCCATCATTGGTGACAACGTGACGGTCTTCACCAACGCGGTGGTCGCCGGGGGCATTACCATCGGGGACAACGTGACCATCGGCGCGGGTGCCGTGGTGATGAAGGACGTTCCCGCCAACAGCATCGTCATGGGAAATCCCTGCGTCATCCGGGAAAAGCAGCCCTCCGGTGTTTGAGAATACAGATACATACGAAACATCCGGTTGTCACACGACAGCCGGATGTCTACGTGTCAAAAACCTCGCAGAGGAAAGCAGCCCGCAGGCGGCCAGGGCGTGCGCGCAGCAGACTGTCAGACCCTTTATTTCAAAAGGCCTTTGGTCTTCTGAAATAAGCGAAAAAGCACGCCGAAGCGTGCTTTTTCTGGTGACCCGCCGGGGATTCGAACCCCGGACCCACTGCTTAAAAGGCAGTTGCTCTGCCAACTGAGCTAGCGGATCAGATTTGGCTGGGATGGCCGGATTTGAACCGACGAATGCCAGAGTCAAAGTCTGGTGCCTTACCGCTTGGCGACATCCCAATGTTGGCGCGGCGCCCTTCGGCCGGACACACAGAGCATTATAACATGCTTTGCACCGTTTGGCAATCCTTTTTTTGCGAATTTTGCGGTTTCCGACCTTCTTTCTTCCCCGACGGCCGCCCCGGAAGATTGGGACTTGAAACCTTCGCCGTTTTGCGCCATAATAACAGCAAATCCCGAATCTGGAGGAACCTTCATGAACATTCAAGATTGGACACTGTACTATGACAACCTTGGGCCTTTGTCCTGTCAGGCGCCCTGCACCATGTACAGCGTGCTCTATGACCACGGAAAAATCCCCGACCCCTTCTACGGCACAAATGAGCGGGAGCTGCAATATCTGGCCGAAAAGGACTGCGTCTTTGAATCCGTCTTTTCCGCCCCGCCCGCTCTGCTCACGCGGGAACATATCGAGCTGGTATTTCATGGGCTTGACACCATCTGCCATATTTACCTGAACGGCACCCTGCTGGGCAAGGTCAAAAATATGCACCGGGAGTACGTCTACGAGGTCAAGCCCCTGCTGACAGCCGGGGAAAACACCCTCCGGCTGGAATTCAAGTCCCCCCGGCGCTACTTCGCCCAACAGCAGCACAAGCACTACCTGTACATGAACGACGGCGACACCCTCCCCGGCGCCGCCCATCTGCGCAAGGCCATGTACCAGTCCGGCTGGGACTGGGGCCCCACCCTGCCGGACATGGGCATTTTCCGGGGCGTGGAGCTGAAGGGCTGGAACGTGGACCGTTTCGACGGCGTGGCCGTCCGCCAGCACCACGAAAACGGCAGCGTCTCGGTGGAGCTGGACGTGACCACCAAATGTCACGCCGGGTGCGAGATCTACGCAGACTTCGACGGCAAGCGCGTTCTCCTGAAAAACGGTCACGGCATTATCAAAGTGGATAACCCGAAGCTGTGGTGGGCAAGGGGCTACGGCGACCAGCCCCTTTATGATCTGGATGTGGAGCTGATTTGCGGCGGCGAGGTCATCGACCGCTGCCACAAGCAGCTCGGCCTGCGCACCCTCACCGTCAGCACGGAGCCGGACGCGGACGGCAAGGGCAGCGAATTCTGCTTCGTGCTGAACGGCGTGAAAATTTTCTCCATGGGCGCGAATCTGGTTCCCATGGACAATTTGCTCAGCCGCATCACCGACCAGCGGTGGGAAACCATCGTCCGTCAGGCCGTGGACGCCAACTTCAACACCCTGCGGGTCTGGGGCGGCGGGTACTACCCCGACAGCCGCTTCTACGAGCTGTGCGATCAATACGGCCTGCTGGTGTGGCAGGACTTCATGGTCGCCTGCGCCAACATCTATCTGACGTCGGAGATGGCCGAGGAGTTCACGCAGGAAGCCATCTGCAACCTGAAGCGGCTGCACCATCACGCCTCCCTCGCCCTGCTGTGCGGCAACAACGAGATGGAAAGCGGTGTCATCAACTGGGGTTCCCGGGACAACCAGCTGGTGCGGGACGATTACACCCGCCTGTACGGCCATCTGCTGCCGGAGCTGTGCGAGACTTATGCGCCGGACACCTACTACTGGCCGTCCAGTCCCTCCTCCGGCGGCGGCTTTGACGACCCGGACAACCCCGCCAAGGGCGACACCCACTACTGGGAGGTCTGGCACGGCGGCGTCCCCTTCACCACCTACCGTCAGAAACGCTTCCGCTTCTGCTCCGAGCATGGCTTCGAGAGCTTCCCCTCCATGAAGACCATCCGCACCTTTGCCCGGGAGGAAGACCTGAACTGCTTCTCCCGTGTCATGGAGAACCACCAGAAGTGCCGGGGCGGCAACGGGAAGATCCTGCGGTATCTGGCGGACAATTACCTGTATCCTGCCACCTTTGAGAATCTGGTGTATGCGTCCCAGCTGCTGCAGGCGGACGCCATCAAATACGGCGTGGAGCACTTCCGCCGTCAGCGGGGGTACTGCATGGGCTCTACCTACTGGCAGTTCAACGACTGCTGGCCGGTGGCCTCCTGGTCCAGCGTGGACTGCTTCGGGCGCTACAAAGCACTGCACTACGCCGCCCGGAAGTTCTACGCCCCCGTGGCCATGGGCCTGTTTCTGGAAAACGGGGTGCTCACCGTCAACATTGCCAACGAGACCCGCGCCGGTTTCCGCGGCCACATTCATCTGGCCATGTGCCGGGGGAATCTGACCGTGCTGGACGGGCTTCGCCGGGATGTGGAGGTGGAAGCACTGTCCTCCCGAGATGTGCTGACCTACCGCGTGGACAGCCGCGACCCCTACGACACCTTCCTATATGCCGACCTGTACGATGAGCAGGGCCGCTTCCTTATGCGTCAGGTGGAACTGCTGGTGCCTGCCAAGCATTTCCAGTGGCGCAAGCCGGCGTTTGACGTCCGGATCGCCCCCGTCCCCGGTGGGGCGGAAATTTCCGTTCAGGCCGATGTATTTGCCAAGGGCGTTTTTCTGGACTTCCGGGACTTTGACTGCGTTCTGTCCGACAACTTCTTCGCTCTCACTGCCCCCGCGCCCTACCGCGTGACGGTGCAGACGTCCCGCAGCGTGGAGGAGCTGGAACAGAATCTGACCACCAAGTCCGTGTATGACATCCGCTGACCGGTAAGGTCTGCGGACATCCCGGTAAAAACCGGGCGGGGCATATCGCCGCATTGCTGCGCGATATGCCCCGCTCTTTTTTTGCAATCTGTCGAAATTTGTGCTACGCTATCGGTGGTTCTACCAGTACCCCGGTAGGCGGTTCCCCTCGATTTTTTCGGGGGTGATGCTTCTTTGCCCCCAATCGTAAACGAGAGGGGGTGACAGGTATGGATGTTACATGGGAAGGAATTTTCCAATTCTGCATGCTCATTGCTGCTGTCATTGCCCTGGTTCTCCAGGCAAATAACAAGAAGAGATAACCGCTGCCCTCCAAAGTAACGATTATCTCTTCGTAACGCATGGGGGAGCCGTCCTACTGGTAGCACCCCTGTATTCATACTATATCCCAAATCTTTCATTTTGTCAACTGCCCTGCCTTCCGGCAGGGCTTTTTTATTGCGAAGGAAACCCCCGCCGCGCGGTCATGCCGCACGGCGGGGGTCAAATTTCATTTTCCGGGCTGTTTATTTCTCCGCCGCGGCGATGTAGTCGTTCCCATAGCAGAAGATATGTCCGCCGATCTGTCCCCAGATGTTGCTGTTGGTGGGCTTCGTGGCGAAATACACCACTTCCTTCGGCAAGATATAGGGGCCGTAGATCGCTCTTTCGATGGCCTCGTACTGCGCCTGGAAGGGTTCCGCCTTGTCCAGACGGGGCACGGAACGGAACTGTCCCTGCCCGTAGATCACGTCATGGAGGTTATCAGGGAAGCTGTCGGAGGCGATCCGGTTCAGCGCCACCTCCGCGACGGCCTGCTGGCCTTCGGCGCATTCGCCCTGAGCTTCTACCCAGACGACCTTCGCCAGGAGCTTGATATCGTCCTGACTCAGCGTAATATCCGCGTACCGGGGTTCGCCCCGTTCGGGCGTTTCCTCGTAGTAAATGAAGGGTTCCTCCGGCATGGCGCTCTTGTCGTAGATCCACGCGCCGTCGTAGCCCAGCAGAATGTCTTCCGGGTTAAAGCCTTCCTCGAAGCCTTTTTTCAGCTGCCAGAAGTCGTAATTGTCCCGGTTGGAGTCATTGACGATGATCTTCCCATTTTCATTGATGCCGGCGAGAACGATGAAGTGCTGGGAATTGGTGAAGATGGAGTTGTGGTTCATCAGCACGATGGCGACCTGCCCCTCCTGCAGCGCCTTGTAGACAACGTGCCAGTTCGCTGCCTTCTTACAGGCAAGCTGAAGCGTCTTGTTGCCGTATTCCAGCCGGGCAATGTTGTTGATCGCCCGTCCGCCGAAATAGTGCGCCAGCTCGTCGGGGGTGTATTCATGGTCGGTCAGGTAGCTCGCCACCATGGCCAGAGAAACGATGCTGCATCCGCTGGTCGCAATGGTGCCGCTGCCGTACATGGTGTAGGGGTAGTCGTTCTGGAAATACTGCGGAATGGTGGAAATGACCGTCTTTTCTTCGCTCTGCGTCTCCTCCGGAACGTCCTCTCCGGTGGTCTCCGAAGCTGCTTCCTCGGTAACTGCGGGAGCCGTCTCCTCGACGGCCGCCGTCGGTTCCGCAGGGGCCTTCACCTCCGCGGGGATGTACAGGTATTGCAGCACGAGTCTGCAATCCTCGTCCTGCGCCACGTCGGCATAGATCTCACAGAGCCAGTTTTCAAGCCCGCTGTCGGCAATGGCGAAGCTTCCTTCCTCTCCTGTTACGTACCAGCCGTAAAAAACAAATCCGTCAGGGGTCTTCTGCGCGGCATCCTCCCGCAGACCCGCCATCTGCGCCTCATTCGGCACGGCGTAGGTCGTGATCCGGATATCACCGGGAACCGCCTTTTCCGGAATGCCCGCACGTACCACTTCGCCAACAGACGCGGCGGTGGCAGGGAGAGCGGCGATGCCGCAAAGAAGCGTCAGCGAAAGCAGAACCGCAGTCAGCCGCCGGCAATTTCCATGTATGCGCATTCCTTCGCCCCCTGTCTGTAAAAAGCGTTCCGCGCCCCCGCGCGGCGGGGTACGGATGCGTATATAAACACGGATACAGTATAAAGCATTCTTTGTCAAAAGTCAAGACATGTCGAAGGAGGGAAACCGTTCTCCCCAAACGGATCTTCCAAGAAGCACGGTCTGTCTATTTCCTTTTCCAACTGTGGGATATCCACCGGGCCGAGCAGCCCAGCAGCGCTCCCAGCGTGTTCATGATGACGTCGTCCGCCTCGCATCTTCCCAGACTGTAACGGTACTGCAAATATTCAATTCCCGCCGAAGAAAGGCACGCCAGCACGACCGTGACGGGGACGGACAGCTTCCATTTCCCCAGCACGAACGGCAGGGACAGCCCGATGGGGAAAAACAGCAGAACATTCATCAGCATCGACCGGTACAGTTCCGGCTGCTCTCTGGCCTCCCGGAAGTTCTGAAATGGAACAAGCACAGCTTCCGCCGTTTCTTCCCCTCTTGCGCAGACCGTCATATAGAAGATCACCGCCGCGATTCCGGCAAAAACGGCCGCGTTGAGTATCCGCCACCGCCTGCTGCCCTGTTCCCTGTTCCCCAGATATCCCCACAGCACCGCCGCCAGAATCATGAAGATCATGATCCTGTGCAGCGGCTGTATATAGGGTCTATCTGAAAACCGTCAACACGCCCAAACAGCGGGTCTTTTCCGTCTGCTGTGCACCATTTTCCCTTGCAATACACAAAGTATTCCTGCGGAAAAATGGCTTCATCAGACGAAAAATCCCTCGCTGTTGGTCATATTTCCGGTTTTCAGATAGACCCTAAATCAGCCAAAAAAGTTTATTCATGCTTTTTTCCGTTTCCCAATACGGTTCGCCGCGCTTTCCAGCAGCCCGCGGAGGTACTGGAATTCGCTCGTCTTAAAATAAACCAACAGCAGCAGACCGTTGGATAGCGCCAGAGCGAGCAGCGCCTTCACACCAAAGCTCAGCAGCACATTTTCCAGCGACACCAGTGAAACCGCATACCACGTTCCAGCGGCAACCAGAACGGAAACCACAATCTCCCGCCCCTCCCGGACAGCGTATCTGGCAAAGGAGACCTCGAATACGTCCCGGCAGACAAAATAGGGCTTTGCCCAGAAGGACAGGGCAAGGAAACTGACCAGCGTGCCAAACAGAACACCGGCAATGCCGTACCGCTTTGCCAGAACGATAGAGATCACCATGTTTGCAATGGCTTCCGCCATCGGGATAAACCGGTCCGGGTAATACAGCCCGGCCGCGTTTTTGGCAATGTCGATCCCGGAGTTGATCCCCTTGAAATAGTATATCGCAACTGCCAGAATCAAAATGGCCTTTGTCAGCACAAAGGCCTGCCCCAGCCAGATCGCGACGAACGGCTCTACCAGACACAGCAGGCAGGTCGCCGTGAACGTATACAGCCAGTAGTTGATAAAATCTACCCGCTTGTACACTTCGTATGCCCGCTCCTTCGTTTCGCTTGCGATCAGGTTGCCCATGCTGGCTGTAACACCGCTGGAGAAGGTGGTCACAAACCCGGAAACAGAAGTGATCAGGGTCGTGTAATTGCTGTACATACCCACGGCGGTCACGCTGACCAGCGAGGAAATAACCAGATTGTCGGAACACTGGGAAATGATATAGCCCACCTTCCCCAGAAAAAGCGCCTTGATGTTTGTAAACAGGCTCTTGCGGACTTCGGGGTCAAGCTTCCGGACGTTCTTGTCCTTCAGATATGGATACCGCCTGTCAACAATGCGGCAGAAAATCAGGTTCTTGACAATGGTCGTGCCGATGTCAACAGCAAGGTACAGAATATAATTCTGCGCAAAATACAGTATCAGCACCTTCAGCACCAGCACCACGATCTGCGCAATGGTGCTTGCGATGGTATAAAGATACTTATTCTGGTCCGAGGTGTTCAGCGTCGTTTTATAGACCCACAAATAGGAGGACACCGAACCAAGCAGGAACAGCCAATACACGAGATTGGCATCCGGCGCGGTATTGTCTTTCAGGAAGAATGGAAGCAGCGGGTAAAATGCTATCCCGATCGCAGCCGTTCCTATCGCCAGAGCGCGGTAAGTATACTTGAAAAACCGCATCAGCGATTTGACCTGTTCAATATCGTTTTCCGCCAGAGGTTTATACAGCGCATAACCGATCGCCAGTCCTATACCGGACTCCGCCAGCGAGAAAATGGTCAGGATGTTGCTCATCAGGCCGTTGATGCCCAGATATTCCACGCCCACACTGTAGATCAGGACCCGCCGGGACAGGAACCCCAGCAGAATCACGATCAGCTGCGAGGCAAACGATACCACTGTATTTGTGACAGATTTCTGCGTTCTGGACCCTTTCACTTTTTGATCTCCTTAGCTTAGACATTGGGAAAGCGCCGTCTGACGGCACAGTCATGTTCGTATGCTTCACCGCGAATGGTTCCGCAGGGGTCGCTCTTCCGTCTTCCTTTTCACCCTTCCAGAATCCGGAAAACCCGCTGAATTTCCCCCTCGTTTCCCTTTTCCTCGGACTGCTGGTACTGGCGGATATGGGCATACAAAGCAGGGTCGCGCATCAGACGCAGAATTCCCTCCGCTACGGCCTCCGGGGTTATTTCCACCACAAGGCCGTTTTCACTCTGTACCATCTGGTCATATACGACGTCAAAATTGGTTGCCACGCAGGGGCGGTTCAGAATTCTGGCCTCGGTCAGCGTCAGGCAGTAGCCCTCAAAGCGGGAAGTCTGCACGTAAATATCTCCCGCTTTCATATAGGGGTAGGGGTTTGCCTGCACTCCCAACAGAATGAAATCCTTCTGCAAACCATATTGGCCGATCTTTTCTTCCAGCATTTTTCGCTCCGGGCCTTCACCGCAGACCATCCATGTAAAGTCCGCGCCGCGTTCCTTCAGAATGCGGGCGGCTTCGATCGCAATGTCATACCCCTTCTGCGTCACCAATCGTCCCACGGTCGTTATCACCGTCCCGTGAAGGGACGGCAAATCGGCCGGTTCCTCCGCCATGCTTCTTATGAGCTTTTCGCTGTTGATGTCGTAAACCGTTACCACTTTTTCGGCGTATTCGGGAAAGACCTCTCTGAATTTTTCCGACAGCTGCCCCGAAACGCAGGAAATATAATCATATCTCCCATAAATTTCCCGGTCAAAGCCTCTGTCAAATCCAACGCCCTCGTAGTCGGCATTGACCCATGCGATTTTCTTCTCAGCGTTAACTTTTTCCGCAACAAAATGCGTAGGCGTCCCCTGACCCCATGCAATGGCCACGTCATACGCCCCGGGAAGCAGGTCAAACGCATTGCGCGCGCCATTCCAAAGCACCTGCGTGGCATGGAGGGGTTTACCGGCGCGGTCATTTCTTCTCAGCTGTTCGCTGACGGCCAGGCGTGCCTTTAAGAAGCGGATGTTCCCGGCTGTCAGCTGCTTTACAAGGGGCAGACCGCAGAACTGAAAATAGGGTATCGACGGCAGAATCTTCACCTGCGGCGGCAGCAGCTTTTCAAACGTGCCGCCCCGGTTTATCATCTGCAAATACACGTCATACCGCTGGTAGTCAAACAGGTTCAGCAGGGAGGACAGGCTCTTTTCCGCGCCGCCCACACCCATGGAATTGATCATGAACAAAATCTTCTTCATCATTTTCCCTCTGATACTATTTCCTGATTAAAATCTTTGATTTTAATCAGGAAGGCATCGCCTAATGGCGCTGCCGGTTTTCAGATAGACCCTAATTGAAGTTCAGTATGACAGGACGTTCTCAATGTACGCCTTGGATGCGCCCACCTGCTCGTCCAGCTTTTCCAAAATCTGTGGGTAGTCGATCCGCGGGCAGTCCCTGCCGGCGCTGTCCATTAGGCAGTCCTGCAGGCCAAGGCCGTAAAGAAGGTCCCGCATTCTTGTATTGATATGCTCCTGCCGGTTGAATACCACGAACTGCTTCCGGAAAATCAGCGAAAACGCGGTGGCGTGGAAGGAGTTGGATACCACAAACTGCGCATGGTGTACCAGATTCAGGAACGTCAGCGGCCCATCCTGCTCGAAGCATCTGTCGCATTCCCCGCAGGAAAGCACCGAGTACAGCTTCCATCCGTTTTCCTCCGCCATTCTCCGCGCGAAGCGAACCATCTCCGGATTGCGGTCAAAATCGTACAGCAGGACATACGGCTCCGTATTGGGAACGGGCTTCTCAATGGAAGCCCATGCTTCGCTGTCCAGCAGGAACACCGGGTCCATCACCTGCACGGCCCCCGGAATGCCCAGCCGCTCCACGATTGCCGCCCCGGAGCTTTCCCGAACCGAAATATGATCCAGCCCGGACAGCCGCCGCTTCACGTCCGGCTTCCATTCCTCCGGAATGTCGTCCATGGCAAAGCTGGCCGCGTAGGACGCTCTGACGCTGCCCGCAGGCGCAAAGTCCAGATAGAACGCCGGGTCTTTTCCGTTGGGGAAAAAGCAGTTCCATATCTGGTCGCTTCCCGCAAAGTAGACGTCCGCTTCCGGCGGGTTTTGCTTCAAGTCGTCATTGGACGTGTAGCGGCGCGGGGTCAGCGGCAGGAACTCCGCGGTAAACCGGTCGTATTCCGCTTTCCCGTTTCTGGCCTTAAGCCGCCCCGGCAGTTTCGCAAGGTTATACAGCTCCCGAATGACCGGCTTATCATATGCGGGGTTCCCCAGCCCCCAAAGCGGATAATGATTGCTCAGATAGTCCGGCTTATAGTCAATGATCTGGGCGTCATGCCCCAGCTTGCGCAGGTAGGTCACCAGCGCGTAGGCCTGCAAGCTCGCGCCCACATTGTACACGTCATGGCAGGTAATTGTTTTGATCTTCATACGTTTTCCAGCAGCCTGTAGATCTTCTCGATCTCCCCGGCGTTTGTATAGTCTCTTATTTTCGTGTTTTCGGTCAGTTTTTGCCGCAGCGCCTCATCCCGAAGCACTGCCGCGATCCCCGCCGCACAGCCTTCGTTGTCCATGGGGACGATCACGCCGTCCACGCCGTCCTCCAGCTGGCTGGCGGAGGTGGCGTAACCGGTGATCACCACGGGCTTGTTCAGGATCTGGGCTTCCCGAACGGTCACCGATTTTCCCTCGTACCGGCTGGGCTGAACGTACAGATCGCAGGCTTTGATGTAGGGGTACGGGTTTTCCTTTTTCCCCAGAATGATGACCCGCTCCGCCATCCCGGCGTCCTGTATCCGCTGCCGGATCAGCGCTTCATCCCCGCCGTAGCCGATGAGATACCACTTTACATTGCAGCCCGAAGCCAATATCCGGCGGCAGATATCCGGCACATTGTCAAAATTCTTGGCAGCGCAGAACCGGCCAATCGACAGCAGGCGAATGCTGCCGTCTGACGGCATCTCCCGCTCGGCGGAAAATGCCACGCTTCTGCTTTGCACAAGGTTCTTTGACAGCATATTTTCCACAACAATGGACTTGTTCGTCAGATAGCCGTGCTTCGCGTCAAACGCCTGCTTGCACGCATCCGACACGTTCACCACGTAGTCGGACATCCCCCACATTTCCTTCTCGATGGCGTCGCAGAAGACCATCTGAGAAGCATCGGTGTGGAACCATGACATTCTGACTTTTGCGGAGACCTTTTTCCCGACGATGTAATGCGGGTCATTGAAGCTGATCGCAAGGTCGTAGTCTCCCGGAATGTCCGGAAGATAGGGGATGCACAGCTTGTGGAAATACTGCTTGTAGTTATGTCCGCTCTGCATCGGGCCTCCGGAAAGGCTGGATCTGATCTTCGCCGCGGCCCTCGCCATCCCAATCGGGATGCAGCCCTGCGCAAAATTCTGTTTCATGGATTCCGTCAGCGCCCGGTACGCCTTCATCTCGGGAAGCAGACGGACATTGGGGTTGAGCATCGACATCAGTTCGCCCTCATGGGCATACAGGAACAAGTCAACGTCATAACGGTCATAATCGATGGTATCCAGCAGTCCCAGCAGACTGCTCTCCGCCCCGCCAAGCTCCATATTAAAATGCAGTATGATGATTTTCCGTTTCATGCTCTGTTCCAATCACTTTTTTCGTAAGCCCCGAAGCACATAATAGTAGTGCTCCCCTAAAAACCGGAGCTTTTCCTTAAGCGGCAGTTCTCCCTTTACCACAGCTTTCCTTGCTCTGGCGATGATTGGGCGAAGCTCCTGCTGCACATCGTCCATGTGGTACTTTTTCGCCTGACGCAGCCTGAAGTCCGCCAGCTGCAGCAGATTCGCGTAGGCGCAGTCGCGGTACAGCGGTTTCTCCCCGGAGCGCTCCAGAATATCGATATCCTCAAGCGTATCGTATACCTGCCCGACCCTCTGCCGCTGGCCCGCCGAGCTGGAGATCGAATTTCCATTCCGATAGTAGTAGTACAGGGTTTCGGAAATGAAAACCACCTTCTTACTGTTCAGGACAAATTGAATCGCAAAGTTTCTGTCTTCAATGTAGTGCAGGCTCGGGTTGAATCGAATGTTCCCCATCGTTTCCCGGCGAAACAGCTTGTTCCATGCCACGCTGTATTTGTACTGCGCCCGAAGGTATGTTTTCAGGAAGTAATCGTCCCTTGTCAGTTCCTCCGCCGCGCTGCAGCCCTCTGCCGGGCGGTTTGCCTCCGTAAAGTCGAAATGTTCTTCCGTCCCCTGCGCAAAATCGCACAGCACCAGATCTGCACCGTGTGTCCGCGCCGCTTCCGCCAGCCGTTCATACATCAAGGGGCTGATGTAGTCGTCGGCGTCAACGAAAGCGATCCAGTCCCCCGACGCATGGTCAATGCCGATATTCCGCGCGTTGGACAGCCCGCGTATCTCCGTGGAGATCGGTTTTATCCGGCTATCTCCGGCCGCCAGCGCTTCCAGTATCTCCCAGGTATTGTCCGTCGATCCGTTTTCGACGGCAATGATCTCAATATCCCGGAACGTGCTCCCGGTAATGGAGTTGATGCACCGCTCGATGTACGCCGAACCATTGTACACCGGCACAATAACGCTTATCATTCCGTGCCCCCCTGTCAGAACGGGAGATTCCGATATCTCCAGTTCATCAGTTTTACATACCACTTATCCTTCGATTTTTCCGGCGCGGCTCCCCTCCACGGGGTCTGCGCCAGATTTTCCCAGTACAGCGCCTTGAGCGGGTGCCTGCAATCCCTGCACCACGGTCTGCTGGTGAAGCTGGGGGTATAGTGCAGGATCACCGGTGCCTTTTTCGCGGCCTCTATTTCCTCCTGAGGGTAAAAGCCTGCTTCCTCGTGAAAATATTTCAGCAGCTTTTCCCGGCTGAGCATGTAATGGATGGTCATGAGATTGTCTTTTATGGGTAAGTTTACATAATCTCCCATCAGCACGCCGTTGAGGACGCCCTGATCGTGGTGGACGACATTGCCCCCGTGTCCTTCAATAAAGGACATGCACCTTTCCCCCATTTTCCGGGCGCGCCATTCCGCCAGATCGATCAGAAGCAGTCCCGCGTTGAAATAGCGCATTCCGGCCTGCAATCCAACAGCCGCCTTGGTGTCCGCGCTGATGCCGTCCTGCACCGCCGCCAACACCTTGCCGTCCAATGGCGTGTTCCAAAGCTCGCGGAGCGGTTCGCAGACGATCATGTCGCAATCTGCATACAGCACTCTGTCAACGGTTTCAGGCAGCATCTCCCCCATAAACAGTCTGGCATAGGAGCTGATGGAAATGTCCCAGCTCATGTTCAGCCGGAGCTTTTCCTTCCACTCAAGGAAAGGAAGAAACATGATTTCAGCATTGGAAAACCGGCTCACCATTTCCCGAAGTTTATCTCTGTTCTCAGGCGAGATATCATTGTCGATCACGTACAGCCGGATGTTTTCAAACTCGGCGTTGTGCCTGAGCAGGGAGTAGATCGACACGCCCATATGTTGGGCATAGTTATCGTCGCTGGAATACAGGACATTCATCCGCTTTGTATCATCTGCCACGTCCTTTTGCCCTCCCCAGGATAAAATGCACCGGTTTGCTGATCGCCGACCGCAGCCGCTTGTGCCATGGCATCCAGCTGGCCGAATACCAGTGGATCGAATGGGTATTCTCCGTTTTCCGCAATTCGCCGGTGACGCTGCTTCTGGGGCTTAAATAATCCTCCGGGAATACCACGGCGCCGCTCAGCTTCTGCTTTTCGCCGTTCAGCTCCAGCCCGAGCTTCAGCAGCGCATCCGTATTGAGCCGGGGACAGCCGATCGTCCCATGCTGCCCGTCCAGCAGCGGGTCGTATTCTGCCAGCATCTGCCGCACCGCCGGGTTATGGGGTTCCGCGCCGAAGCCCTCGCCGGTGTTGACGAACCGGTCATTCTCAAAGCCGAAAAAGGCCGGATTGTCCAGCAGCTCATCAAAGGAACGCACCGCCTCCACGTCCGTGTCAAAATAAATGCCGCCGTGCTCCTCCACGATCAGAAGCCGCAGATAGTCCGTCAGGAACGCATACTTTTTCTCCTTATAGCACATCTGCGTATAGGCATTGCGGTTCACGTCGAAGTTATCTTCGTTCCACTCGATGATTTCATAATCCGGGCAGTATTTTTTCCAGCTGGCAATACATTTCTGTGCCAGCCTTGGCTTTTCCCCCCTGCCGAACCAGCAGTAGTGAATTTTTCTGGGTATCATATATGCTCCTGTTCGTTTACAGCGAATACAGAATCTGCCTGAGCAGCCGCCTGGGCGCTTCCTTTTTCAGCTTCTGCATCACCATTTCCGCGATCTTGCCATACTCTCCATGCTCCAGATATCCTGAAATCCGGTGCTTTTTATTTCTATCCTGCAACACTCTCAAAGCATCCTGCACTTCCGGCAGGGCGGCCACACGCCCGATTTCCTTTATCAGTTCCATCTCAGTGTGCTTTCCCTGCCGTTTGTACATCTCAAACCAAGTCATCAGAACGTTCAGCAGTTCAACTGCCATGAAATACTCCGCATCCTGGGGCATGGGATGTTTTTGCCGCATTTCCGTTTTGAAACGGTAAAGGCGCAGGAAATCATCCAGCATATAGGGCATATACCGGGACGTGTTTCCGCCGATGCGGTAATTGTAGACTGCCTCCGGCAAAATGCCAAGCCGCCGCGTTTCAGGCATCAGACGAAGTGTTATGCTCAAATCGTCTCCCATAAACCATACGACAGGGGGATAACCCATTACCCGTGTGATCAGCTCCGTGCGATAGAGCTTCGCACACAGTGACACGGGATAATTGCTGATACCAAAGCAGCTGATATATAAATCGTTGATAATATCCTCTCCGGAATATACTTTGGGCTGCTCAAAGCAGGGGGCGTGAAACCTGCTGCGGAATCTGACGCCCTTCCACATTTTCACTGTGGCAGCACACACGCAGTCCAGATCATTCTTCCCGGCTTCCTCATAGAGGACACGAAGCGCGTCTGGTTCCAGCATATCGTCCGCATCACACAGGCAGATATACTTTGCCGTCTGGGCATATTCCGAAAGTACGCCCGCAGCCCGTGCCAGCACCGCGCCCTGATTGGGCTGGTGTATCACGCAAACGCGCGAGTCCTTCGCCGCGTATGTATCGCAGATTTTCCCGCTTCCGTCACTGGAACCGTCGTCCACCAGAACCAGACAGAAGTCCTGAAAGGTCTGGTTCAGGACGCTTTGGATACACTGCCGCAGATATCGCTTCGCATTATAGACCGGGATCACAACACCGATTTTCTTTTCTGCCGCCATTTTCTTTACCCTTCCGTTCGTGCTTTCTTTCTGATATACGCCGTCAGCAGCCGTCCCGCCGGGATGCACAGCGCTGTCAGAAACGGTCTGGGGGATTCCCGGACATAGTGGGGATTCCCGCTGATCTGGCTGCTGGAACAGTAGTGGATCACGTCGGTCACATTCCGCTTCCAGTCCTTGATGTACTTCAGATTCTCTTTGCGAATGAACGCAAAGCCCTGGGGATTGCGCAGGTACTGCCGCAGCATGTTTCTGGAGGAGCCGTCCGGCTGGTATTCTACATTGCACAGCACCGTATTGGTGGTCACCAGCTTGTACTTCTGGTCGCAGAGCTGGTATTTCCATCCCAGAGAAACATATTTTTCTCCCTCAAAAACCGGATACGGCGGCAATTCTTTCATGATGTCGGTGCGATACACCAGCTTCTTGTCGCCGCTTCCGCCCACGTCGTAAAACCCGGCCAGGGTAGTCTCCTTCATGTCTTCCGGGAAGCCCGTCCCGATCACCTTTCCGGTGTTCATATCGGCGTCCAGTCCGATGATACCGGCGTATTTCCGGCGGTCGGTCTTATCCCACAGGTCCACAATACAGCGGACAGCGCCGTCTGCCAGCGCGTCGTCTGAATCGATGCAGACATTCAGCTCCGTGTCAATGTTCGCGTAGGCCGCGTTGTGGGCGGTGTGCATTCCGCCGTTTTCCTTGTAGAGATAGCGTATCTCAAATTCCGTCTCCTCTGCCTGCCAGACTTTGACAAGCTCCGCCGTGTTGTCGGTGGAACCGTCGTCCACCACAAGCCATATGAAGTCCTTGCAGTCCTGCCGCCGGAGAGAAGCATATGTACGGGGAAGGGTGTGCCCCCGGTTGTAGGCGGGCGTAAAGATCGTCAGTATCGGCATAGCTCCCTCCTATCTCTGCGCTGCCTGTAAATAAAACGCCTGCAGCCACTTGGCGTTCTCCACAACGTCAAAGCCTGCGTCCCTGATTTCCTCATAAGTATTGCGGCGTGGGATTCTGGCAAGCTCCAGAACGCTGTCTGCCCATTCTTCCGGCGGCGCGCTCAAGGGCAGGACATGAACCAGATCCGTTTTCCTGCACTCGATCGGGACGCTGTCGGAGATCAGCACCGGCAATCCGGCGGCCTGCGCCTCGATGCTGGCGACGGAAAGCCCCTCGAACAGCGACGGAAACAGAAACACATCCATCGCCTGAAGCAGCTCCGCCACGTCGCCGCGGGTTCCCAGAAATTTCACCCACGGGGTCAGCCCCAGCTGCTCTGCCTTCTGGTGAATTTCCTTTCCGCCCTCACCGGCGTCATTTCCCACCAGCAGCAGAACCGCCTCGGGATTTTTCGTCCGGACAGCCTGAAAAATATCAATGATAAATTTATGGTTCTTCTGCGGATAAAAGCGCCCCACGTGGCCGATGACCAGCTGATCCTCCCCGATGCCCAGCGACTGCCGCATTTTCTGCCGGATTTCCGGGCAGTAGGCATACTGACGGGCGTCGATGGCGTTGTTCAGCTGGATGAAGCGGGCTTCGTTCTTCCTGCCGAACAGCCAGTCCCCGGATTCCTTGCCGCATATGAACAGATCCGTAATATGCGGCCGCATCATGGTCTTGTAATACCAGCGGACGGGAGATTTGAGGTCGATTCCGTATGGACGGTTATGGGCATGGCAGATGCGCACCGGGACACCGGCCTTTTCCGCTTCCCGGAAATCGTAATAGCCAAGCTCGGACATGTGGGAATGGATCACCCGGTACTCGGGATGCTCTGCGTAAAACGCCCGCACCGTCTTCCGGTACTCCCCGGCAGTCCAGGGGCGAATCGGCGGCATCCGGTAGATCCTGCCGCCAAGCGCCTCGATCTCATCGTCATAGGCGCCGCGCTCCTGACGGTGCACCATGAAATCGTACTGCACCTTACTTCGATCAATATTCCGATAATAGTTCATCACCATGGTCTCCGCGCCGCCGCGGTTCATGATGGTAAACAGGTTCAAAACCCTGACTGGCTCTGTCGTCATGGATTACCTCTCCTCTCAGGAGAATACTCCCAGAATGTCGCTGTTGTACCCCCACGAACCCTGATGGGACATCTGATAGCAGTAGAAAATAAAATACAGAATGTAAAATCCCACTTTCAGGGCGCTCCTGTTTCGACTGCTGACCGTCACATTCAGAAGGTAGGGATAGAGGATCAGACTGTAGCCGGCGGTATACGTTGCCAGACGGATCACGTACAGTCCGCATGTAAACGTCGCAAGAAGATTCAGCAGAAAGTTTATCAGCGACATATTGATGCATATGTGTATCATTTTATTGCCTGCATCGATCCGGTCACGGTGGATATACGCGATCACCACCGGCACCGCCGCGATAACAGGGCGGATGATGGAAGAACCGGAATCGCTGTTCATGGCCGCCACCGCATAGTCATAGGTCGAATTTGCCAGAGAGCTTTCCACGGCATCCAGAATCGGCCTCAGGAAAAGCAGGCCGACCACAGCCGCAATAATAATCAGGTTCTGCTTGGGGCTCCACGCCCTGCCTGTTACCATGAAATAGACCGGGATGAACAGATACGCACTGTTGTGGAACTGCGCCGCAAAGAGACACAAAAGGATATAGGGGATCGTTTTTCCCTCTTTGATGAATATTGAGCCGCCGAACAGAAGCACCACGGCAAACCACTGCCGCATCATGGAAAAGTAATTATAATACAGTGCGGTAGCGAACAGCACAAAGCAGCTGTCCAGAAAGCTGACGGACTCCCTGCGCAGCACATGAATGAAAATGCAGGACTCCACCGCCGCAAACAGGCCAAACCACCCGTGGTAATCGTCGCTCACGTACATCTTGAAGATGTTGGCGGTTATGTCAAACGCTTTGTCTTTGCCGTCCCCGTCAAGGATTCTGGAAACGTCGTCCCATGTGCCGGGGATATGCTCAAACGACTGAATATAGCCGGAGGTATCGTTCATTCCGGAGCGCATGGCGGCCAGATAGGCGATGTAGCCGAACACGATCAGCCAGGGCATCAGCGGCGACTTGTAATCGTAGCGTTCGCCGTAATATATGGAATTCAGCTTGTGATACCGGATTGGCCGCTCCCAGATCAGGGCGCAGACCAGAATCACGGCCAAAACCGAAAAATGAATTATCATTTTCTTGTTCCTTTACCTTGAAATAATCCTCTGGATCACGGTGAGCAGCACGTACACACCAAAGGCAAATCCATGTCTGGCGCAGCCGTAAAACAGTTTCCAGTGGATTGGGAAATAATTTAAGGGCAGGTTTTTGTACGCCTTCCGATACCTTTCCTGACGGATGATCCTGTGGATATCCTTCACTTTTTTCCCCATCGGCTGAGTGGAAACCGTAATGTTCAGCCCCAGCCCCAGAATGCCCAGCGCGATCCTGTTATCCAGCGCGGCTTCATACTCGCTGCCCAGCTGGTTTGACTGGATGATGGTTTCCATCTGGTCGTAGAGCGTCTGCCACTGGTCATACAGCCTTGGGTTGTACCCGGACGTGACCGAGGAAGACCCGTCCCTGCGGTAATGATACAGGTACGCTGCCAGATACACCACCCTGTCGGCCTTTCCGAAAACCTCCAGATTGAAAAAGCCGTCCTCGTAGCTTCCAATCTCCGCCAGATCGACAAATCTGGCGCCGCTTTTCTGAATCAGGGAACGCCTGTACAGCTTTCCCCAGACCGGGCAGAGGGAATCCACCAGCTCCGGGTGGGAAAGCTCCTCTCCCATTGCCCCGACAAATCTTCGGTGCAGCTTTGCCCGGACTTCTTCCTTTTCAAAAACCGTCGTTTCCGGGAAGATGACTTTCCGGGAGGAACGGTTCTCCGTTTCGCTCACATACGACCACATCACGATATCCGCGTCATATTCGCGCATTGCGTTCACCGCGTTTTCGCAGGCGTCCGGCTCGACCCAGTCGTCCGAGTCCACGAACATGATGTATTCCCCGCAGGCGCAGTCCAGCGCGTCGTTCCGCGCCTGGGATACGCCGCCGTTCGCCTTATCGATGACCTGTATCCGCGCATCCTCATCCGCGTACCGCCGCAGGATATCCGGACTGCCGTCACCTGAGCCGTCGTTGACGCAAATAATTTCCAGATTCGGGTATGTCTGGTTAATCACACTGTCAAGGCACTGTGCCAGATACCGCTCCACGTTGTAAACGGGAATGATAACGCTGACCAGCGGCTGTTCCTTCATTTTCCGGCACCTCCTGTCATGCGCAGATTATAGTCGTTTGATCGTTTCTTCGACGACCCTTTTCTTGTCAAACACGGCTTCCATACGTTTCCTGCCCGCTAAGCCCATGGCTCTTCTCTCCTCCATGGACAGGGCGCAGAACCGCTTCATTGCCGCGTAAAGGCTGCCTGAGTCCTTTCTTTCGCACAGGAAGCCTGTCACGCCGTCCTCCACCGCTTCCATGCAGCCGTGAATGCGGCTGGTGATCACCGGCCGGCCGGAAGCAGCGCATTCCAAGTTGGTATTCGCCATTCCCTCATGCCACGAGGGCAGGACAAAGCAGTGGGACGCGGCGATGAACGGGCGGACATCCTCCTGATAGCCCCAGTATTTTAACCACCCTTCGGACCCGGCTTCTTCCACCACCGCGCCGTAATCTTCCTCGTATCCGCCAACCATGTCCAGCGTGCAGGGGACGCCCTCGCCGGTGAGCCGTCTCATGGCCGAAAGCAGCTCGTCAACGCCCTTTTCCCGCATGATCCGGCCGATGAACAGGAATTTTACAACGTCCCCCGCCGGGTAGTCCGCCACGGCGTAGCGCTCCAGATTGACCCCTGCCCCGCTTAAGAGGCAGGTCTGGCGCTCTTTCACGATTTTCGCGTCAAGAAAAATCTGCCGGTTTTCTGCATTCTCAAAAAATACCGTCTTCGCCTTTTTGCAGCCGAGCCGGTACATCGCCGTGACCATTTTTTTCAGCAATCCGCCGCTTTCAAAGGCTGTCCCCAGTCCGGTGATGTTGACGGCGTAGGGTATCCCCGCCAGCCGCGCGGCAAAGCCGCCGTAGATGCTCGGCTTGATGGTGTAGCAGATCACTTTTTCCGGCTTTACCTCCCGGAATATGCGCCGGTAGGTGGCAAACAGCTTTGCGTCCCTGACCGGGTTCATGCCCCGCCGTTCCATGGGCGTGTCGAAAAAAAAGCACCCCATCTCCACCAGCGGCGCCACCAGTTCCCCGTAGGGGAGGGATATATATACCTCGTTCTTCGTCAGAAGCTCCTGTATCAGCTCCCTTCGGAACTGGTACAGGCCGACGTCGAAATTCGTCAGGATCAGAATTCTCATTTGATTTTCTCCGCGGGAACGCCTGCGTATGTCCCGCTTTCCGTGATGCTTTTGATAACCACCGCGCCCGCGCCGATCATACAGCCGCCGCAGATCTGAAGATTGTTGCTCACCGTCGCTCCCGCGCCGATCCATGTTCCCGCGCCGATGCTTACTGTCCCCGCCACATGAGCGCCCACGGCAACGTGCACAAAGTCTTCCAGAACGCAGTCGTGGTCAACGGACGCGCAGGTGTTGATGATGCACCCATCGCCGATGACCGCGCCGGGGTTGATGACCGCCCCCGCCGCAACCAATGTGCCGGTGCCGAGGGTCACGTCCTCCCCGATGACCGCGGAGGGGTGGATCAGCGTCGTGACCTGTTTCCCGGCGGTGAGCAGCATCTCCTGCATCCGCCTGCGAACCTGCGGATTGCCGATGGCTACGAAGAAATCGCAGTCATATTCCGAAAACCGGGCGCTTTCCCCCATCACGGGATAGCGTCCGCACGTTTTTTTCGTGTCGTCCAGAAACGCAATGCTGTCGTAGCCGTTTTTTCCGGCGATATCCGCCGCGACTCTGCCGTGCCCGCTGGCGCCGAGGATCACAAGCCGCTTCACTTTGCCACCATCCCGTTTCCCATGAATTCCTCCATCGTGACAGACGTCTCCGAGGATATGCCGTCACGCCTTACAAATGCCGCCATCACGCTGTCCCAGATGATCTTCAGGTCTCCGAGGAAGGTAATGTGGTCTGCGTACTTCACGTCCATTTCAAATTTGTCCTGCCAGCTGACCGTGTTTCTGCCGTGAACCTGCGCGTAGCCGGACAGCCCCGGGCGGACTTCGTGCCGCCGGTGCTGACGCTCGCTGTACCGGGGCAGATATTTGACCAGCAGCGGCCGGGGGCCGATGACCGACATGTCCCCCTTCAGAATATTGAACGCTTCGGGAAGCTCGTCCAGACTGGTCGCGCGAAGGACTTTTCCGAATTTCGTGAGCCGCACCTCGTCCGGCAGAAGCTCGCCGTTTTCGTCCCGCTCGTCGGTCATGGAGCGGAATTTATAGAGGTCGAAAATCTTCTCATCTTTGCCGGGGCGGGGCTGTTTGAAAATGACCGGGCTGCCCAGCATGATGCGCACCAGAACCGCCACCAGTATGTACAGCCAGCCGAACACGATCAGCGCGGCCAGTGCGCAGAGGATATCCAGCGGCCGCTTGAAATACGTTTCGTAGGGGCCGTAAGGTTTATGCTCCATCGTTACTTCTCCGTTCCTGTTGGGTACACCGTCACAGTGGTCTGCCGCTTCTGCACGATCATGCTGCCCGCCGGATATGCACCCTTCAGCACGCTTCCCGCGCCGACGATGCAGTTTTTGCCGATGCTCGTTCCCCGGAGGATGACCACATTGCAGCCGATCCAGCTGTTGTCGCCGATCGTCACCGGCGCGGTGACGAATTTTCCCGCCCCGATGCCGCCGAGAACGCGGTAATCATGGTCGTGGTCGTAAATTTTCGTATCCGGGCCGATCTGCACGCCCTCGCCGATCACGATGCTTTCCATGCAGTTGACGCTGACGCCATTACCAAGCGCCGTATTGCTGCCGATCTCCAGCGTACCGCCGTCCATGGCCAGCAGCTTCGATCTTCTGTGGGCACGGACGTGCCTGCCCAGACGGATGGTGCCGCCCTCCGCGATGACGACCTCCGTGTTAGGGGAAAACCGTTGAATGCCGGAATAGAAAAAATGATGGAAATGAAACAGCTTCATGATCCCGAATTTCACCGCGCTGAACAGCACGCTGACCAGATTAAAGATGAATCTCCGCAATGAAACGCCGCCTTTCCAAACTATTCAAAGCACCGCCGGATGACCCGGATGATCTGCTCCTGCTGCTCCTTCGTCATCTTGTTGTCGCTGGGCAGGCACAGACCCCGTTCAAAAATGTCTGCACCCACGTCCTCCACGCCGCCGGCAATGCAGGCGTTGGTCTTTGCCCTGCCCTCGCCGGAGGGGGTGATGAAGCCGTTCATCCGGTACATGGGCTGCATGTGCATGGGCTTCCAGATGGGACGGCCTTCCGCGTTGATTCCCGCGATGGCCTCCAGGATCTCCGTAGGGCAGCTCTTTCCCGGCTCCGGGAGATACAGCGCGTCGTTGTCGCTGCGCACCTGACGGCACATGGCGCTCCTGTCAATTACCAGCGCAGACAGCCAGTAGTTGGGGCAGGACGTTTCCGGGTCGAAGGGGTTCATCTCAACAGGGAGACCCCGCAGACAGTCCCGGTAGCGCTCCCAGATGGCTTTCTTCTGGGCGATGTGTTCTTCCAGATACGGATACTGACCCCGGACGACGCCAGCGATCACGTTGCTCATGCGGTAGTTGTAGCCGACTTCCTCGTGCTGATACCATGGCGTGTTTTCCCGCGCCTGTTTTGACCACTTCCGCGCCTTGTTCGCCACTTCCAAGTCATTGGTCAGCAGGCAGCCGCCGCTGGAGCCGGTGATGATCTTGTTGCCGTTGTAGGAAATCGCCGCGTAGTCGCCGAAGCTGCCCGTCTGTCTCCCTTTATATGTAGCGCCCATGGACTCGGCGGCATCCTCGATGAGCAGCGCGCCGTGGGCGTCGCACACAGCGCGGATCTCGTCCGCCTTGCCGGGAAACCCGTACAGGTGCGCCGCTACCACCAGCTGCACCTCCGGGTAAATCTCAAAGGCTCTTTCCAAAGCCCGGGGGTTCATGTTCCATGTGTCCCGCTCGGTGTCGATGAACACGGGGATGCCGCCCTCATAGACCACCGGGTTCAGCGTGGCGGCGAAGGTCATGTCGGAGCAGAACACCCGCCTGCCCTCCACTGCGCCGTGGCCGATGGCAGGTCTTCCGTAGAGCCGTTCCCCCGCGGCCCTGACGCACAGGTGCAGCGCCGCCGTGCAGGAGGACAGCGCCACCGCGTACTTCATTTCCGCCTTCTGCGCCGCGATATGCTCCACCTCGTTGATGTTCGCGCCCACCGTGGACATCCAGTTGGAATCATAGGCTTCCGTGATATATTTCAGCTCGTCACCATGCATCGTCGGCGAAGCAAGCCATACCTTCTTATCAAAGGGCTTTATGTCTTTTCTCCTGACATACATATCTCTATTCCTCTTTTCTGTGCCTTTGACAGACGTGCCATACTGAGCTCCAATTTAATTGCCTGAAGGGCATGGAGTTCATATGAGACTTGTTTTGTGATTTCTTTCCTTATAAATCACAAAACAGGCAGCGCCGTCAGGCGATGCCTTCCTGATTAAAATTAAGATTTTAATCAGGAAATAGTATCAGAAAAAGCTGATGGCCTCTCCCGTTTCCTTTTCCTGATCCTTGACCCAGTCCGCGTTCAGATCGTTCTGCACCACGGAATGGTCGGTCAGCTCGATCACCAGCGTATCCGCTCTGGCGGAAATGGATTTCACCACATATTTTCCGGCGGCATTTACCAGCGCCTGCTCGCAGTCCGCGTACTGCTGATGCTCTCCATTGACCACCAGCTCCACCTTGCCGTCGGCGCATTCCGCCAGATTTTTCAGCGTCACGCTGCCGCCGAAGCCCTGAAAGAAGCCGGAATAATCCTGCACCTCGACGGATGCTTCCTTGCAGATGGCCTTGATGCGGTTTCTGACCTCCTGCGGCATGACCGCGGAGGCGATAATGACGAAATTGACCCGGTACTTTTCAATGGCGCCCTTCAGGTTCTCCACGCCGTTGACCACGGGAACGCCGTCCAGCAGAGAGCCGAAGCCGATCTCCTTGTAGTTGAGGGCGCACACCGGACGGACGGTTTTCTCCCGCTCCAGCTCCTGAAGCACGATCTTGCCGGTCCCGCCTGCGCCGATGACCATTGCGTTTATCGTTGCACCTTTCCCGTTATTTGCCACCCTGACCTTTTCCATAAGGAGCAGCCGGTAGGAAAACCGGCTCGCGGTGATGAGACACGTCTGGGTAAACGCGCTGAGGCAGTAGAAGGAAATGGGCATTCTTATAAGGGGCGTTCCCCGGAGCAGGATGAGAGTTCCGATGATGTGGACGATAAAGCAGACCACGTTTGCCCCGACGATGCGGTTCAGGTCGTTGAAGCCCGCGTACTTCCAGATGCCGCTGTACAGGTTGAAGCAGCAGAAGATCACGAGACAGAGAATGGTGTAATAGGGCGCGTAGCTGGTATAGGCTTCGATATACTGCGCCGCGGCGCTGTGGAACTGCTTCGCCACATAAAATCTGGTCAGCAGCGCAAGATAACACGCGGCATTCACCGCAATGATGTCATACACGACCAGTAAGAACCGTATGGCGAACCACCTGACGTATATCCACTTACTTTTCCTGCTTTCTTCCGGCATAAATTTCACTCTCCCAATTTCTTTGCACGTAATTTCGGTCTGCTCACAGGGGATGCAGATTTCCGGTCTCGCCGCAGTTTTTCAGCTCCATATGGTCAAGGGCATATTGCAGAGCCATGCCGATCAGCTCGTTCCGGGAACGGTTCGTCTTGGCCGCCAGGCGGTTGTATTCCTCCTGCAAAGCTCTGTCTATACGTATCGTCATTGTGACGGTTTTGTCTTCCTTCGGCGTCACGATGAATTTCTCCATAAACGCAGTCCTCCATTCATTTTGTTACATTATAGTGTTCACAAATTGCATAAAGCTATAACACAATATCAAGTTGAATTTACAATGTGTTTTTGTGTTACTTCATTTTTCGAAAATACGCCAATCCGCGGAAATTTCCCCCAAAATACGGCAAAAAAGAAAGCCTTGACCACGAAAAAACAGTCAAGGCTTTTTTGATGCGGTTTTCATTTTATTCCCTGCCGGAGCCGATGATCCCGTACTCCTTCAGCAGCGCCACCCGCCCGTTTCCGATTTTTATGGACTGGGCAGCATTGTTGTCTGCGGAACCTCCGGCGGTCTCCTTCCCGTATTTCAGGATGCGGTTTATCCACGCAAGGGGCAGAAGATACGGCTTTTCTTTCAGGTAAGGGTAGCGCCCCGCCAGCTGCCGCGCCGGGGGAAAGACGGTTCGCAGCAGGCCGTTTCCCGCTTTCCGGGCGGCCGGGCAGCGGACGACCGCCGCGTAGATCATCGGCAGCACGCTGTGGGACGCTGCCATGGCAAACAGCGCGTCCCATGTCTCCCGCTCAATATCCGTCTCCCAATCCACGGTTCTATCTTCCAGCGAGGCGCGGAGCGCCTGCAAAAATAACATACTTACCGGTGCCATATCCGTCACCCGCTTCCAGACTCTTATATCAGATTCTACCGTATCGGGCGAAAAAAATCAAGACAGTTCGGGACGTTGGCGGCAGCCCACTGAAAATGTTAAATATTTCTCACTTTCCTATTGACAGGCTGCGACCTGTGTGATATATTTGTCACATGAGATGTGCGAAATATATCGCTTTTCAAAATTAAGGAGGATCATTATGAAAAAAGTATCATTGCGGGAGCTGGTGGCGGATAAAATCATATTCGCCGTTCTGATTGCGGTCTATTACTGGACGTGGGCGCGAAACGACTGGAAGGGCTATTACACGACCATTCAGATTGTCGTCGCCACATTCACCTTCTACTATTTTATCTCCCGGGGCATCCGGCTCAAAAAGTATAAGCAGGAGACTCCCGACGAAATGGCCGAGGCCAACCTGAGACGGTGCGACGCCATCTGCCTGAAAATCAGCGTGGCCGTACTGATCGCCGTCAGCTTCCTCTGCGCCGCCGGACGGTTCGCCCTTACGACGGAAGTGATCGGCTACTGTCTGGTGGGGATGCTGGTTCTGCTTGCCGTTGTGCGCACCATCATTTTCTACGTCATGGACAAGAAGGGGCTTTGAGTATGGCTCTGACGACCAGAATCAAAGAATACCGGGAGATGCAGGGTCTCAAACAGTCAGACCTGGCCGAGCTGGTCGGCGTCCGGCGGGAGACCATTGTCAACCTGGAAAGAGGGAAATATAACCCATCGCTGAAATTGGCGATGGACATTGCGAAGGTTTTTCACGTGACGGTGGAAGACCTGTTCTCCTATGATGACTAAATCCGCGGGGTTTTAAGGCATTATGCCTCAAAAACCCCACTTTTTCCGTCCCAAAGCTTGCGCGGCGCAGATTGACAACCCCAGAGAGATGTGATATCCTTATAAAGGATTTTTATGGCTTATATTCGATTTATATTTCGTATGAATTGTGAGACGTGGACATGGCTTTTTTTCACACGGTAAAAAAAACGGCTTCAAGGAGACGACCCGCAGCAGCTGAAACGGGAACTACAGTGGCTGCAGACGCAGGTCGGGCGCTATAAGGGAAAGATCCTCGCCGTAGGGCTGCTGAGCCTGACCGGCACGATTATGGGTCTTATTTCCAGCGTGGCCTCCAAATATCTCATCGACGCGGTCACGGGCTGCGGCGCGGATATGCTGTGGCGCGCCGTGGCCATTATGGCCGTCATGCTGTTGGGAAGCCTTGTTCTGCAGGGCGTTTCCTCCCGGGTGGGCGGCAGCGGAAACCGCTACCCCATCGCCGCCGGGACCAGAGGCGTATTCGCCTACGTTCCTCAGGGCAACAGCGTGTTCCCCGGCACCATTGCGGAAAATCTCCGGCTGGTCAGTCCCGACGCCACTGACGGCGAGCTGGAACAGGCGCTGAAGATCGCCTGCGCATGGGACTTTGTCAGCCAGTTTCCCGACGGGGTTAACCACCGTCTGGGCACGGGAGGACGGGGTATTTCCGAAGGTCAGGCCCAGCGCCTGGCCATCGCCCGGGCGCTGCTGCGCAAAGCGCCGATTTTACTGCTTGACGAGGCCACCTCCGATCTGGACATGGCCACGGAGCGGCGGCTTCTGGACAATCTGCGCCAAAGCGGTCTTCTGCGCACCTGCATTCTGGTGACCCACCGCCCCGATCAGGTTCTGGCACTGGTGACCGCCGTGCGGCGCAAGGAAAAGCTTTTGCAGCCGGGCAGCTTCTGGTGGGATTTCTTTGAGAAGGTCTGGATCCGCGTGATCCCCCTGCGCCCCGGGATCGTGGCGGCCTATTCGGCACTGACCGGCGCGTTTCGTAAAGCGGAGACTGCCCATGATTGACCTGCATTGCCACATTCTGCCGGAACTGGACGACGGCTCCCAAAGTCTGGAGGAATCCCTCGCCATGGCGCGTATGGCCGTAAACAGCGGCGTGCGTGCCATGGCCGCCACGCCCCACTGCATGGGCGAGCGGGCGGAGGAGGTCTACGGGACATGGTCGCTTCTGCGTCAGGCGCTGGAGGAGACCGGCGTACCCCTGAAGCTGTACCCCGGCATGGAAATTTTCGGCACCCCGGACACCGCCCGGCTGCTGCGGGAGGGCAAGCTGTTCACCCTGAACGGCTCCCGGTATCCGCTGATCGAATTTGCCTTCCGGTCCAGCGGCGAAGAGGAAACTCTGATTCTGCGAAGCGTCTGCCGGGCGGGATTTCGGCCCCTTGTTGCGCACCCCGAGCGTTATACTTATCTTCAGCATGACCCGGAGATCGTCAACCGGTGGTGTCGCTTGGGCTGCCTGTTTCAGGTGAACCGGGGCAGCCTTCTGGGGCGCTTCGGCAGACACGCGCAGGAACTGGCCTATGCGCTGGTGGAGCGGGGCTTTGCCGCCGCCGTGGCCAGCGACGCCCACTCTCCCCGGGTACGGACGCCTTGGATGGAGGATGTGCGCGATCTCCTCGCGCAGGAATTCTCCCCCCGGTGCGCCCGGGCGCTGCTGCTGGACAACCCCAGAAAAATTCTGAAAGACGAACCCATCACTCTGGCCGAACCGGAGTGGTTTTGATGAAAAAGGCGGGAAACTATGAAAAAACGGAATTGGCTTTTACTGCTGCTGATCGTCCTGTGTCTGGCGGCATTCTTCGGCTACCGGAAGCTTGACCAGCTGCGCACGGACACACGTGCCCCCCAGATCCATATAGACGAACAGCCGCTGGAGGTCTCCGTGCGGGACGACAAAAACGCGCTGCTGGCAGGCGTCACCGCCTCGGACAATGTGGACGGGGACGTGACGGCTTCCCTCGTGGTGGAGCGCGTCACCCTGACGGACAGCGACGGCTCCATTTCGGTCAGCTACGCGGCCTTCGACAGCGCCGGGAACGTGGCAAAGGCCAAACGGGAGGGCAGGTATACCGATTACGAACGCCCCCGGTTCACGCTGAACGCCCCGCTGGTCTATACCGTTGACCACAGCTTTGACGTTCTGAGCAATGTCGGCGCGGTGGACGCCATCGACGGGGACATCCAGCACCGGGTCAGAGCCACGACGAAGGGCACCAGCTCCATCATGGCGCTGGGAAGCCACATGGTTCAGTTCCAAGTGACCAACTCTCTTGGCGATACGGTGTCGGAGACCTTCCCCGTGGAGGTGATCTCCTCCGGCATCTACAACGCCGCGCTGGAGCTGACCGACTATCTCGTTTACCTGCCGAAGGATGCCCAATTCTACCCGGCACAGTATCTGAAATCCTTCACATGGCTGGGGGAGCAGGACAGTCTGGCGGGCGGGCTTCCCACGGACTACTCCATGCGGACGCGGGGCACGGTGCAGACCGGATACCCCGGGGTCTACACCGTGGAATACCGGGTGACATTCACAGACCGGGACGAGAAAAATCCCGATTTTGACCGGAAATACACGGGGTATTCCAAATTGATCGTTGTGGTGGAAGGGTAAGCCAATGGAAAATACAAGCAAATCAAATATGCAAAGCGCCCGGCTTCTGCCCTTCGACCCCATCGTCCTTGTGCAGGACGTTCTCAAGCGGTGGCTGGTTGTTGTGCTGGCGGCGCTTGCCGTGGGCGTCGGCACCTACATTTATACGGACGCGACATACGCGCCGGTCTACCGGACGACGACCACCTTCGTGGTGACCACCCGGGGCAGCTCCACGTCGGTGTATTCCAACCTGTCCTCCACCAGCAATCTTGCGGGACTGTTTACCGAACTGCTGAACAGCTCCATCATGCGCAAGACCATCCTGCAGGAGACGGACATTTCCTCCTTTGATGGAACCATCGACACCGCGGTCGTCCCCAACACCAATCTCATCACCATGACCGTAACGGATTCCGACCCCCGGATGGCCTTTCTGGCCGCGCAGGCCATCATCGAGCACCACGAGTCCCTGACCTATCAGGTGATAGATGACATCGGGCTGGAGGTGCTGCAATACCCGGCAGTGCCCACATCTCCCACGAACCAGAACTTTGCCTTCCACCAGATGAAAAAAGCCGCTGTCATCGCGGCGCTGGCCGCCACGACCCTGCTTGCCATTTTGTCCTATCTGCGGGACGCGGTGCGGAGCGGTACGGAAGCCCGGGAGAAGCTGGACTGCAGCTATCTGGGCGAGATCTCCCACGAGCGGAAGTACAAAACCGTTTTTGCCCTGCTGCGGCGGAAGAAAACCAGCATTCTGATCACGAACCCCGTGACCAGCTTCCGGTTTGTGGAGAGCATCCGCAAGCTGCGCCGCCGGGTCGAGCAGCACATGGACGGCGGCAAGGTGCTGATAGTGACGAGTCTGCTGGAAAACGAGGGCAAGTCCACCGTGGCTGTCAATCTGGCGCTGGCCATGGAGCAGAAGGGAAAGCGTGTGCTGCTGATCGACTGCGACCTGCGGAAGCCCGCCTGCGGCATGGTGCTGGGGCAGAGCAAATTCACCTACGGTCTTAACGACATTCTGGGGGGCAAGGAGAATCTGTCCGAGTGCTTCCTGCGCTATCAGAACAGCGATATGTACATGCTGCTTGCCAAACGCGGCGAGCAGAACACCGGCGACCTGCTGATTTCCCCACGGATGAACGCGCTGCTGGACTGGGCGCGGGAGTGCTTCGACTTTATCGTGCTTGACCTGCCCCCCATGAGCGCGGCTTCGGACGCGGAGGGCATGGCCGATCTGGCGGATGCCAGTCTGTTGGTGGTCCGGCAGAACGCGGCGGCAGCGCCCGCCCTGAATAACGCCGTCGCTTCTCTGGACGGCCACAAAGCGAAGGTGCTGGGCTGCGTCCTCAACAACGTCTACGCAACGCAGCTGTCCACCGGCCAGAGCTACGGCGGCTACAGCAAGTACAGTCATTACGGCCACTACGGCAACTACGGTTCCAGTGGCTCCAGGAAATAGGAAGGCTGCTATGGAAATCGAAAAAACGGAACAACAGGGGCGGGACACCTTCGTACTGCTGGACGACTTTCTCCATCAGGCGAAGCGGATGTGGCTGCTGGGTCTGGCGCTGATCCTGATCTGCGCCGCCGGGCTGACATTTGTGCAGCGCAGAGCCTACCGGCCTGTCTACGAGGCCAGCGCCTCCTTCACGGTTCGGGTGGCCAACCCCCTTTACGCCAGCGTCAGCAGCTACAACGAAAAAACGGCACAGGTCATGGCGGATACCTTCCCCTCCATCCTCACCAGCGGGCTGCTGCAGCGGCGGGTCATGGACGAGCTGGGCATCGACGAGGTGCCGGACATGTCCGTCTCGGCCACAGCGCAGTCCAGCATCCTGACACTGAAGGTCAGGGATACCGACCCCCAGCGTGCCTATGACGTCATGAGCGCCGTGATCGCCTGCTACCCGGAGGTAGCGGAGTTCGTAGTCGGCTCTACGGTGCTGGTGCTGCTGGATGAAAGCGGTATGCCCACCGCGCCCGTCGCCGAGTTCAATTACCGGTACTATATCACCTGCGGCGCAGTCGTGGGCGCGGCAGTCTGGTGCGTGATTCTGGCGTTTCTGGTTCTGATGAAGAACACCGTCCACAACGAGGACGAGCTGCGCAAGACCCTGAACGCCCCATGTCTCGGGCAGATCCCTGCGGTGAAGATATCCCGGAAGCGGCCTTATCCTCTGCTGCACCGGTACAGAAGCGAGTCCGGCTTCTCCGAATCCGTCCGTCTGCTCCGCCTGCGGGTGGAGAAGGCCATGCAGGAGAACGGGCAGAAAATTCTGCTGGTCTCCAGCGCCATCCCCGGCGAGGGCAAGACCACCGTCTCCGTGAATCTGGCGGTATCCCTTGCCCAGAAGGGGCGGCGGGTGCTGCTGATCGACTGCGATTTCCGCAATCCCTCCGTGGCGAAGACCCTGTCCTCCAAGAGCCATCCTCTGGATGAAGGGCGGAACCTGACGAATTTCACCGGTTCCGGGGAAGCCGCCGGGGCGTTGGCACAGGCAACGGATGTGGAAGGTCTGTTCGTGATCGTGGGGAACGCCGATGGAAAAGCGGACTATTTCGACGTGCCGACGCAGGCGCGGCTGACGAAGCTCATCCGGTATGCCCGTGACAAATACGACTACGTGATCCTGGACACGCCTCCCTGCTCTCTGCTGACCGACGCTGCGGAAGCTGCGGAGGCCGCCGAAGCGGGACTGATGGTCATCCGTCAGGATTACGCCTCCCGCGACCAGATTCTGGACGGCGCCCAGCGTCTCAGCGACAGCCGCCTGCCCATCATCGGCTGCGTCCTGAACAACGTCCGCAAGGGCCTCTCCGGGAGCAAGGAATACGGGTACGGTTATGGATACGGCTATGGGTATGGCTACGGTTATGGCTACGGAAGCAAGTCCAGACAGGAAAAGAAATAGGAAAAGCTGGGGCAAATTAACGAACTTCGTAAAACAGATACAAGAACAGGCACAGCAGATTATCCTGCTGTGCCTGTTGACTGTCCAATGCGGCCCGCCTGTTCGGCGGGGCAGCTTTGTTTCCTATCATTCCGCCGGGACGCAGAACTTTTCCACCACGAAGTCGTGGAGCCAGCTTTCGTCCGGGTAGAACTCCGCGTAGCACTCGCCCATCACCGTCTCGCCGGGGAGACGCACAATGGTGTCCGAGGTGAAGTACATCTTCCCCATGTTCCGCGCCAGATACGTGATCTCCGTCAGGTCCAGATCGGTGGTGATGTAGTCCTTCAGGCCGTTGTAGTATTCCAGCGCCACGGCGGGGTCGGCGACGATCTCATCCTTGCACTGGTTGAACAGCGCCTTCATCACCGCCATGCTCCGCATACCGCGCTTGTACGCGCCCTCCAAGTCGGTCTCGCTGCGGTAGGTGATGAACTTGTCCATGTACCACCGGTTCAGCGTGACCGTGCTGCCCTTGGTAAACGTGGAATGGATCTCCGTGTAGTCGTCGTCAAAGGTGATGGTCAGGCCGCCGATCAGGTCGTTCAGCGTGTACAGCGCGTCATAGTCCAGCGCTACGTAGCGGCTCACCGGCGCGCCGTACAGGAGACGGGACACCGCGTCGGTGGTCAGGCGGCAGCTCAAGTCTTTTCCGTCGCCGTAGCTGTGGGCGGTGGAAATGTTGGTGTAAACAGTATCCAGATACTGACCGTTTGCGTCCATGGCGATCACGTCGGCCATGGTGTCCCGGGGAATGTACAGCATGGAAAAGTCAAAGGTTCTGGTGTCCAGTATGACCAGCCCAATCACGTCGGCGTTGCCGCCGTTGGACTCCGTGGCGTAGAACCAGTTCTTTTCATTGCCCATGTAGTCAATGCCCATGAACAGAATGGAGATCACGTCGTCCCGGTAATTATAGGCGTTGCCCTGTTCGTCGATCCAGTCCGCGTCAATACGCGCCTGCGTTTCCGAAGCGTCGGCAGGGGTAGTCGCAGACTGGGGAATGGCGTCCGAAACGCTTCCCCGGGCGGCGAACATCGCCCCCCGCACACTGCCGGAGTACCACACGAAAATCCCCACACCAACAGCCGCAAGCACCAGTACCGCCGCCAGCGAACTGAGCACAATGGCGGTCACTTTCATGGGGTTCCCATTCTTTTTCGGCTTTTCGCTCTTTTGGGGTTCTTCTTTCAGAAATTTTCCTTTTTTCTTCATGTTCCGTTATTCTCCGTCCGCGTCCGGAGTGCCGGCAAACACGGCCTGCGCTTCATCCACCAGCACACCCTGTACCACGAACCGGTACGCCGGGTTTCCAATGCAGGTGGAAAGGGTGATGATCCTGTCTGAGGACGTAACCTCCAGCGCCGGATTGAACTGCGCCAGATCGGTTTGGGCGTAGACGCTCTCGATGTACTCGTCGATCAGCGCTTTGGTGGAAAAATCCGTGTTCGCGACGATGTCCAGATTGTCCCGGCGGTAGGCTGCGAAGACCTGATAGGTCAGCTGCCGCTCCGGGGTGTAGACGATGATCTGCCCGTGGGAATCGAAGAAATTCTTATCCCGGAACCGGTGCAGCTGGGCAAACATCCGCCCGTCCAGCATGTTATGGCCGTAGACCACGGTGTTGAAGTCCGTAAAGTCCCCGGCGTTCTCCCCCAGAACGAAAATGGAGCCGTAGCCGGTGGAGGTTCCCTCGTAGTTGTGGTTCAGATAGTAGTAATTGTAGGTCGTATCGTACAGGATGGGATAGTCGATCAGCGTACCGTCCACCACGATCCAGCCGATGATGTCCTCGTTTTCCCCTTTGAGGTAGTCAAAGTTGATGGGAATTTCCACGGTGGGCAGGGGCGGCTCCGTCTCGACGGGCTGGGTCTCCTCCACAGCCTCTGTCGCCGGGGTGGTGGGTGCGGCAGGCGCAGCGGTTCTGGCCGCTGCCGCCAGCTGCTCATAGTTGTCGCTCTGCCGCTTATAGGCAAGCAACAGCCCGCCGATCGCGGCCAGCGCCGCCAGCACGATGGAGAAGCTGACGATGCTGATAATGAGGTATACCTTCTTCTTATTCTGCATGTCCGTTATAATACGAATGGAGCGATCAAGACCGCTCCATTCCGTTCCTTTTCAATTACTTTGATTACTCTTTGCTCTTCTTGTAGGCAATGGCGCCGACACCGCCCGCAGTGCAGGCCGCGGCGGACAGGACTGCCACCGCAACGGAACCGGTACGGGGCGCGGTGGGCTTGCCGCCGGGGTTGCCTCCCTGATTGCTCTTGACGGTCGTGGCGGAAGCCGTGACTGCCATGCTCAGACACAGGATGAGCGCGAAAACAAAGGATACAAACTTTCTCATTGTGATTTCTCCTTCAGCGTTAAAATGTAACGCACTGCATGATGCACAGTCCGCCTTTTACTTACTTTGCATTATATATCTTCTCATCCGTTTTGTCAACACGGAAATCGTGCCTGATTTCCGCGGGAATTTCGGTAAAAAACTGCCGAAAACCAGCAAAAACCGCTTTTTCCTCAAAAAAGGAATCCGTCCGCGGTTCCGCCCTTGTTTTTTTGGGAAAACTGTGATATGATATCAGAATATTAAGAAGGTGTGACCATGCTCGATTTTCAGCGCCCCCAGCTGTCCCAGAAGGACGACTATGAGCGCATTTTGTTTTCCTGTCCGCCCAGAGGATGCGAATATTCCTTCGCCAACCTCTATCTCTGGGGGCGGCAGCAGCTGGTGTTTACCCACGGCTGCGTGGCATTTTTTTCCCATTTCAATGGCCGGAGCGTCTACCCCTACCCCATCGGCGACGGGGATCGGCGCGCCGTGATCGAGGAAATTCTTCTCGACGCTAAACAGCGGGGCATTCCCTGCCGCATCGTCAGCATGACCGCGGCCGATCAGGCGGAGCTGCAGGGGTGGTTTCCCGACAAATTTCTCTATCGCGCCGACCGGGACAGCTATGACTACGTTTATTCCGTGGACGATCTGGCCGACCTGAAAGGTCGGAAATTCCAGAAAAAACGGAACCACGTCAACCGCTTCCGGGCAGAGCATTCCCAGTTTGAACTGCAAAATCTGACCGGCGGCAACTTCTCCGCTGCCCAGCGCATGGTCGGCGAATGGTACCGCGCCCGGATGCAGGCCGACCCCACGGGGGACTATATGATGGAAAGCATCGCCATGTCCCGGGCGTTCCGGCATTATGAGGGTCTGCAAATGGAGAGCGCCGTGCTTGTGGAAAACGGGGAAATTCTCGCCGTGACCATGGGCAGCCGCCTGTGGTCGGACACCTTCGACATCCATTTTGAAAAGGCGCGGGAGGACGTGGACGGCGCTTACGCCGCCGTAAACTGCGAATTCGCCCGGTATCTGCGGCTGAAATATCCCAATCTACGCTATCTGAACCGGGAGGACGATGTGGGTCTGGCGGGGCTTCGCAAGGCCAAGCTGTCCTACAATCCCCACCACATGGTGGAGAAATCATGGGCGTATCTGGCGGAGGATTTCCATGGAGATTGACTACCCCACCGGCGTACAGGAGCCTCAGCTGCGGGCGCTCTGGCAGCTGTCCTTCGGGGATTCTGAGGAATTTATCGCGGGCTTTTTTGCCAGCGGCTACTGCCCCCGGCGCTGCCGGTGCGCGGCGGAAAACGGGAACGTCGCCGCCGCCCTTTACTGGTTTGACGCAGAGTTCCGGGGGCAGAAATTCGCCTATCTCTACGCCGTGGCGACCCACCCGGATTTCCGGAACCGGGGGCTTTGCCGCGCCCTGATGGCGGATGCCGCTGCCTGTCTGACCGGACGGGGCTATGACGGGGCGCTGCTGATGCCCCATGACGTTGGTCTGCGGAAAATGTACGGCCGCATGGGCTATCGGGACTGCTGCACCGTGTCGGAATTTTCCTGCGACGCCGGGGAAGCGGTTGCCGTGCGCCCGGTTTCCGAAGCGGAGTTCGCCCGCCTTCGCCGGGAGTACCTGCCCCCGGACGGCGTGATTCAGGAGGGGGCAAACCTTTCCTATCTCAAATGCTACGCCGCATTTTATGCCGGGGGGGATTTTCTGCTGGCCGCCGAGCACGACGGTGACAGCCTGACCGGCATGGAGCTGCTGGGCAATGCCGCAGCCGCCCCGGGCATTCTGGGGGCGCTGGGATTTTCCCGCGGCCACTTCCGCACCCCGGGAACGGCGCTTCCCGGCGCCATGTTCCGTCCCCTGCGGCCGGGTGCGGACGCACCCGGATATTTTGGGCTGATTTTTGACTGATACTATTTCCTGATTAAAATCTTTGATTTTAATCAGGAAGGCATCGCCTAATGGCGCTGCCGGTTTTGTGATTTATAAGGAAAGAAATCACAAAACAAGTCTCATATGAACTTCATGCCCTTCGGGCAATTAAAATCTTTTTTTAAGATTTCAATTGAAGTTCAGTATGAGTTTCCGTAACCCCGTGGCACCCACAGGCCGTGCGCGGTCTGTGCCTTTCATAAGACAAGAACACTGGAGGAATCATCGTGCACAGAGAACACCTTGGGAGCCGTTTGGGCTTCATTCTCCTCAGCGCCGGTTGCGCCATCGGCATCGGCAATGTATGGAAATTCCCGTGGATGACCGGGCAGTATGGCGGCGGCGCGTTCGTCGTGATCTACCTGCTCTTCCTGCTGATCCTGGGTGTCCCCGTTTTGACCATGGAATTCGCCATGGGACGCGCCGCCCAGAAAAGCCCCCTGAAAATGTATCAGGCGCTGAAGCCAGGCGGACACTGGGGCTGGCACGGCTACGTCTGTTTGCTCGGCAACGTGGTTCTGATGATGTTCTACACCACCGTCGCCGGTTGGATGCTGCAATACTTTGTGGACACCGCCGCCGGACGCTTCGTGGGACTTGACGTTTCCGGGGTGGAGACCGCCTTCGGCAACATGCTTGCGGACCCTGTCCGGCAGACGGTTTACATGGGCGTGATCGTCATATCCGGCTTTTTCATCATCTCCATCGGTGTTCAGAAGGGATTGGAGCGGGTGACCAAGTGGATGATGATGGCGCTGATCGTGCTGATGCTGGCGCTGGCTGTACACAGTCTGTTCCTCCCCGGCGGCTCCGAGGGGCTGAAATTCTACCTGCTGCCCGATATCCAGCGCCTGAAAGACGCCGGCGTTGGCAATGTCATCGTGGGCGCCATGAACCAGTCCTTCTTTACATTGAGCCTTGGCATCGGCGCCATGGCCATCTTCGGCAGCTACATCGGCAAGAATCACGCGCTGGCGGGCGAGTCCGTCCGGGTCTGCGCGCTGGACACGCTGGTGGCGCTTTGCTCCGGCCTCATTATCTTCCCCGCCTGCTTCTCCTACGGCGTGGACGTCAAGAGCGGCCCCGCGCTGATCTTTATGACCCTGCCCAACGTGTTCAACAACCTGCCCGCGGGGCGCTTCTGGGGGAGCCTGTTCTTCCTGTTCATGACCTTCGCCGCCTACTCTACGGTTCTCGCGGTGTTTGAAAACATCGTCTCCTGCGTCAGCGAGCTGACCGGGCTCAGCCGGAAGAAGACCTGCCTTGTGTGCGGCATTGCCCTCTTCCTGCTGAGCCTGCCCTGCCTGCTGGGCTACAACCTGTGGAGCAATTTCCGCCCCATCGCCGGGCGGGACGTGCTGGACAGCGAGGATTTTCTGGTCAGCAACCTGCTGCTGCCCCTGGGCAGTCTGCTGTTCATCATTTTCTGCACCACCCGCTACGGCTGGGGCTGGGAGAATTTCCTCGCCGAAGCCAACGAGGGCAAAGGGCTGAAAATCGCCAAATGGCTGCGGCCTTACATGACCTACGTGCTGCCCGTGATCGTGGGCATCATTCTCATCTTCGGCCTTTACAACTTCTTCGCCGCGTAAACGCTGCCCCGAAAGAGCGCACCTCTTTCGGGGCAATTTTATCGATTTGGCAAGATTCACATGGAATCTTGCCAAAAACCGTCAGGAATCGTCTTTCTGCGAGTTGACGGGGGTCGCCCCCGATGATATAATGATAACGTAACATCAACAAACCCTTATGACTGACGGATTAGGCTGCATCCGAGTTTTCGGAGCAGACCGAAGTGGAGCACCACATGGAGTAAGGGCATATCCCCATTTCCTGCCGACCGTCTGGGCTCACTTTCCCGTTACAGCGGGCGAGTGCGCCCTTTTTTCTATGCATACGCATAGAAAAAAGAAAAAATGTGCCATTTCCTCCCCCCCTGCGGGGCAACCGGAAATGATGCACAAAAACTTCATGCTTATGCCTTTGCGCATTTTCGCAGTGCAGTGCTCATGCATGAAGTTTTATTTGCCACAAGGAGGTCAACACATGAAAAAAGTCGGAATCGTCATGGGCAGCGACAGCGATCTGCCCATCCTGCGCAAAACCATGGATACCCTGACGTCTCTGGGCATTCCCTATGAGTGTCACATCTACTCCGCCCACCGCACCCCCGAGGAGGCTCGGGATTTTGCCGTATCCGCACGGGCAAACGGCTTTGGCGTGCTCATTGCCGCCGCCGGTATGGCCGCGCACCTGGCCGGTGCCATCGCGGCAAACACCACCCTGCCGGTCATCGGTATTCCCTGCAAAGGTCCTTGTCTCGACGGCATTGACGCTCTTCTTTCCACGGTCATGATGCCCTCCGGTATTCCGGTGGCCACCGTAGCCGTAAACGGGGGCGTGAATGCCGCTTTGTTGTCCGCCCAGATTCTGGCAGTGGAGGACGCAGAGCTTGCCGCGAAGCTGGACGCCAGACGCGCCGCCGACGCGGCCAAGGTGCTTGAGAAAGACGCCGCCCTTCAGGCGGAGCTGAACGGCTGAGGGAGGAAAAGCAATGGGCGGTTTCTTCGGGGCGATTTCCCATAAGAATTGCATTTACGACGTTTTCTTCGGCACGGACTACCACTCCCACCTCGGCACCCGCCGGGCAGGGCTTGCCTTCTACGATCAGGAGCAGGGCTTCCAGCGGCAGATCCACAGCATTGAAAACACCCCCTTCCGCACGAAATTTGACGACGACATGGCCAAATTCAGCGGAAACGCCGGTATCGGCTGCATTTCCGACACCGACCCTCAGCCTTTGCTGGTGCGCTCCCACTTGGGGATGTTCGCCATCTCCACCGTGGGCATCATCAACAACGCCGAACAGCTGGTGGCCGAGACCTTTTCCGGGCCGGGGCATCAGTTCATGGCCATGTCCTCCGGCAAGATCAACACCACCGAGCTGACCGCCGCCCTCATCAACCAGCGGGGCAGCCTGATCGACGGCATCCGCTACGCCCAGGAGGTCATCGACGGCTCCTGCACCATCCTGCTGCTGACCCCCGACGCCATCATCGCCGCCCGGGACCGGCTGGGGCGGCTGCCCGTGCTGGTGGGGAAAAATAACGACGGCCTGTGCGTGTCCTTCGAGTCCTTCGCCTACCACAAGCTGGGCTATCAGGATCATTACGAGCTTGGCCCCGGGGAGATCGTGAAAATGACGGCGGACGGCCTTACACAGCTGGCCGCCCCCGGCACGAAAATGAAGATCTGCGCCTTCCTGTGGACGTACTACGGCTACCCCAACTCCAACTACGAGGGCAAAAACGTGGAGGTCATGCGCTACCGCAACGGCGAGATCATGGCCCGCAAGGAAATGGAAGCCGGCACCATGCCGGACGTGGACTTCGTGGCGGGCGTGCCGGACTCCGGTCTGCCCCACGCCATCGGCTACGCAAACCAGTCCCATAAGCCCTTCGCCCGTCCCTTCGTCAAGTACACCCCCACCTGGCCCCGTTCCTTCACTCCCGCAAATCAGGAGATGCGCAATCTGGTGGCGAAAATGAAGCAGATTCCCGTGCCGGAACTGATTCAGGGCAGGAAGCTGCTGTTCGTGGACGACTCCATCGTCCGGGGCACCCAGCTGCGGGAGACGGTGGACTTCCTGTATGAAAGCGGCGCGAAGGAAGTGCATATGCGCTCCGCCTGTCCGCCCATCATGTACGGCTGCAAATATCTGAATTTCTCCCGCTCCAACTCCGAAATGGAGCTGATTGCCCGGCGGACGGTTCAGAATCTGGAGGGCGACGAGGGGCAGAAGCACTTAGACGAGTACGCCGACGGCACCACGCAGCGGGGCAAATGTATGCTCAAGGCCATCTGCGAGGAAATGGGCTTCGATTCCTTGGGCTACCAGTCTCTGGACGGCCTGCTGGAGGCCATCGGACTGGACAAAGACAAGGTTTGCACCTACTGCTGGAACGGCAAAGAATAATCAAGATAAATTTCCGGAAAAGGAGTATTATCATGGAACACAACAATTCCCAGTCCGCCAGCTACGCTGCCGCCGGTGTGGACATCACCGCCGGATACAAGGCCGTGGAGCTGATGAAGACCCACATCGCCCGCACCCGCAACTTAGGCTGTCTGGACGACGTGGGCGGCTTCGGCGGCTGCTTCGGCCTGCCCATTGCCGGGATGGAGGAGCCGGTGCTGGTCTCCGGCACCGACGGCTGCGGCACCAAGGTCAAACTGGCCATCCTCATGGACAAGCACGATACCATCGGCATCGACGCCGTGGCCATGTGCGTCAACGACATCATCTGCGTGGGCGCAAAGCCCCTGTTCTTTCTGGATTACATCGCCTGCGGCAAAAACGTGCCGGAGAAAATCGCCCAGATCGTGGGCGGCGTGGCGGAGGGCTGCGTCCAGTCCGGCGCGGCGCTCATCGGCGGCGAGACCGCAGAGCACCCCGGCCTGATGCCCGTGGAGGACTACGATCTTGCGGGCTTCGCCGTGGGCATTGTGGATAAAAAGAAAATCTTAGACAAGACGAAAATGGCGGAAGGGGACGCGGTCATCGCGCTGGCTTCCTCCGGCATTCACTCCAACGGCTTCAGCCTGATCCGCAAGGTTTTCCGCATTGACGAGAACCCTGCCGAAATTTACCGGCCCTGCGATGCGCTGGGCGGGAAAACCATCGCCGAGACCCTGCTGACCCCCACGAAGATCTACGTCAAGTCCGTTCTGGCGCTGCTGAAAAAAGTTGACGTCAAGGGCATCAGCCACATCACCGGCGGCGGCTTCTATGAGAATATTCCCCGCTCCATCCCCGACGGCCTGTGCGCCAAAATCGACAAGAGCGCCGTTAAGGTGCTGCCCATCTTCGACCTGATTGCAAAGACCGGCAATATTCCCGAGCGGGACATGTTCAACACCTACAACATGGGCGTGGGCATGAGCATCGTTGTTCCCGCTGCGCAGGTGCAGACCGCGCTGGACATCCTCACCGCCCACGGCGAGGACGCCTACGTCATCGGCACCATCACCAAAAACGACGAAGAAAAGGTGATTCTGGAATGACGGCCAAAATCGCAGTTCTGGTCTCCGGCGGCGGCACCAATTTGCAGGCGCTGATCGATGCTCAGCAGCGGAGCGAGCTGGGCGGCGGAGAGATCACCGCCGTGATTTCCTCCAAGGAGGGGGCTTACGCTCTGGAGCGGGCGCGGAAAGCGGGTATCCCCGGCTACGTGCTGCCCCGGAAAAACTTCGACTCCAACCGCGCCATGACGCTGGCGCTGGTGGAGAAACTGAAGGCGTTGGACATTGATTTAGTGGTTCTGGCGGGCTGCATGGTCATCTTCACCGAAGAGCTGGTGCAGGCCTACCCCAACGCCATTATGAACGTCCACCCCGCCCTGATCCCGTCCTTCTGCGGACAGGGCTTCTATGGGCTGCACGTCCATGAAGCGGCGCTGGCCTACGGTGTCAAGCTCTCCGGCGCGACTGTGCATTTTGTCAGCGCGGAATGCGACGGCGGCCCCATCATCGCCCAGAAGGCCGTCCCCGTTCTCCCCGGAGACACCCCCGAGACCCTTCAAAAACGCATTATGGAGCAGGCCGAATGGAAGCTGCTGCCGGAAGCCGTGCGCCTGTTCTGTGAGGGCAGGCTCCGGGTGGAAGGCCGCACCGTTATCATCGAACAGGAGTGAAAACGCTATGAATGTTTACGAAATAAAGTCCATGGCCGAGCGCCTCAGCGGCAACACCTACCCCGGCCGGGGCATTGTGCTGGGGGTCACCCCCGACGGCAAGACCGCCGTGGCCGCCTATTTCATCATGGGACGCAGCGTCAATTCCCGGAACCGGGTCTTCGTTCAGGAGCCGGACGGCATCCGCACGGAAGCCTTCGACCCCAGTCTCATGAAAGACCCCCATCTGATCATCTACCATCCCGTGCGGGAGGCCGGTCGAGGTCTCATCGTCACCAACGGCGACCAGACGGACACTGTCTGGGAGTACCTCGCCAAGGGTGAAAGCTGGGAAGCCGCCCTGCGTACCCGTCAGTTTGAGGACGACGGCCCCAACTGGACGCCCCGCATTTCCGGCCTGCAGGCGGGGGACGGCAGCTATAAGCTGTCCATCCTGAAATCCGCCGACCCGGAGGGCACGGCATGTGCCCGGTTCTTCTATGAATACCCCGCCACCCCCGGTCTGGGGCATTTCCTTCACACCTACGTCTGCGACGGCAATCCCGTAATTCCCACCTTTCAGGGAGAGCCGGAACGGGTCAGCATCCCCGGGGACATCGACGATTTCACCCGGGAGCTGTGGGAGAATCTGAACCCCGACAACAAAATCTCCCTGTTCGTGCGCTACACCGATCTGGAAACCCGGAAATATCAGCAGCGAATCCTCAACAAGCACTCAAAGTAATACCGCATGGAGGGAAGGAACATGAAAGAATTTGAACTGAAATACGGCTGCAACCCCAACCAGAAGCCCGCGAAGATCTACATGGCCGACGGCTCCGAGCTGCCCATCACCATCCTGAACGGCCGCCCCGGCTACATCAATTTTCTGGACGCCCTCAACTCCTGGCAGCTTGTGAAGGAACTGAAGGAGGCCACGGGCATGGTCGCCGTGACGTCCTTCAAGCACGTCTCCCCCACCTCCGCCGCCGTGGGAAAGGTGCTGCCGGAAAACCTGAAAAAGGCGTGCTTCGTGGACGACGTTCCCGAGCTGGACGACAGCCCCCTCGCCTGCGCCTACGCCCGGGCAAGAGGCACCGACCGGATGTGCTCCTTCGGCGACTGGGTCGCCCTGTCCGACGTGTGCGACGCCACCACCGCAAAGCTCATCGCCCGGGAGGTCTCCGACGGCGTGATTGCCCCCGGCTACACCGACGAAGCCCTGGCCATTCTGAAAACCAAGCGCAAGGGCGGCTACAACGTGGTGGCCATTGACCCCGACTACGTTCCCGCCGAGCAGGAGACGAAGCAGGTCTTCGGCATCACCTTCCAGCAGGGACGGAACAACTTCAAAATCGACGGGCATCTGCTTCAGAACATCGTCACCAAGAACAAAGACCTGCCCGAATCCGCCAAAATCGACCTGATCGTGGCGCTGATTACCCTGAAATACACCCAGTCCAACTCCGTGTGCTTCGCCTATGACGGGCAGGCCGTGGGCGTGGGCGCGGGTCAGCAGTCCCGCATCCACTGCACCCGGCTGGCCGGCTCCAAGGCCGACACCTTCTTCCTGCGCCAGCACCCCAAGACCCTGTCCCTGCCCTTCCGCGCCGACCTCGGCCGCCCCAACCGGGACAACGTGATCGACGGCTACATCAACGGCAACGAGGAGGACGTCTGCGCCGACGGCATCTGGCAGAACTACTTCACCCGTCAGCCCGACCGGCTGACCGAAGAAGACAAGCGGGAATTCCTGTCCAAATTTGACGGCGTTTCCCTCGGTTCCGATGCTTTCTTCCCATTCCCCGACAACATCAAGCGCGCCAAAGCCTCCGGCGTCAAGTACATCGCCCAGCCCGGCGGCTCCATCCGGGACGATCTGGTCATCGAGGAATGCGATAAGGACGGCATGGTCATGGCCTTCACCGGCATGAGACTGTTCCACCACTAAGGGGGATTGTTTATGAAACTGTTAGTCGTAGGCGGCGGCGGACGGGAACACGCCATCATCAAAAGCCTGAAAAAGAATCCCGAGGTCACGGAAATTTTCGCTCTCCCCGGCAACGGCGGCATCGCGGCGGACGCGGTGTGCGTCCCCATCGGCGCTACGGAAATTGACAAGATCGTCGCCTTTGCCCAGGAGCAAAAGATAGATTACGCCGTGGTCGCGCCCGACGACCCGCTGGTACTGGGCTGCGTGGACGCGCTGGAAGCAGCGGGCATTCCCTGCTTTGGCCCCTGCGCCCGGGCCGCCATCATTGAGGGCAGCAAGGTCTTTTCCAAGAATCTCATGAAAAAGTACGGCATCCCCACCGCCCGGTATGAGGTCTTCGACGACATGGCCGCCGCCCTTGCCTATCTGGACACCGCCCCCATTCCCACCGTCATCAAGGCCGACGGCCTGGCGCTGGGCAAGGGCGTCATCATCGCCCAGACCCGGGAGGAGGCCAAGGCCGCCGTCCGGGACATGATGGAGCATCACGTTTTCGGCAAATCCGGCGACCACGTGGTCATTGAGGAATTTCTCACCGGCCCGGAGGTCTCCGTGCTGGCCTTCACCGACGGCAAGGTGGTCAAGCCCATGGTGTCCTCCATGGATCACAAGCGGGCGGGAGACGGCGACACCGGCCTGAACACCGGCGGCATGGGCACCGTCGCCCCCAACCCCTACTACACCCCGGCCATCGCCGAACGGTGCATGAAGGAAATTTTCCTGCCCACCATCGCCGCCATGAACAGCGAAGACCGCACCTTTCAGGGCTGCCTTTACTTCGGCCTGATGCTCACCCCCGACGGCCCCAAAGTCATTGAATACAACTGCCGCTTCGGCGACCCGGAGACGCAGGTGGTGCTGCCTCTGCTGGAAAGCGACCTGCTGACCGTCATGCAGGCGACAACCAACGGCACGCTGGCGGACACGGAGGTTCGCTTCTCCGATAAATATGCCTGCTGCGTCATCACCGCCTCCGCCGGGTATCCCGTCAGCTACCAAAAGGGCTACGAGATCACCATGACCCCGGAAGCCGCCGCCCACACCTATGTTGCAGGCGCGAAGCTGGAAAATGGGAAGCTTCTGACCTCCGGCGGCCGGGTCACCGGCACCACCGCCGTGGCCGGTTCTCTGGCGGACGCCATCCGGGAAGCCTACCGCCTTGCAGACGGCGTGCAGTTTGAAAACGCCTACCGCAGAAGCGACATCGGCCAGCGCGCCCTGCAAGCCTAACTGAAACTCTGAATAAATCACATCAGGAGGAATAACCCCATGGTTTATCGGGTATTTGTAGAAAAAAAGGAAGGTCTGGACAACGAAGCCAAGGGCCTGCTGAATGAGGCTAAGACCCTTCTCGGCATGGAGCGGCTGGAAAACGTTCGGCTGTTCAACCGGTACGACGCGGAAAATATCACGGAAGACCTGTTCCGGTACGCCGTGAAGACAGTCTTCTCCGAGCCGCAGCTGGATACCGCTTCTGCGTCCATTCAGCTTCCCGGCGCTTACGTCTTCGCCGTGGAGGCGCTGCCCGGCCAGTTTGACCAGCGGGCGGATTCCGCCGCCCAGTGCATCCAGGTCATCTCTCAGGGCGAGCGTCCCCTCATCCGCACAGCCAAGGTCTACGCCCTGTATGGTGCGCTGACGGACGGGGACATCCGGGAATTCAAAAAATACGTCATCAACCCGGTGGAATGCCGGGAAGCGTCCCTGGACGTGCCGGAGACCCTCGCCATCCGCTATGACATCCCCACGGAGGTGGCGACCCTGACCGGCTTCACGAAACTTAGCCGTGACGAGCTGGCGGACTTTATCGCGAACTACGGCCTTGCCATGGACTTGGACGATATCGCCTTCTGCCAGTCCTATTTCCAGAAGGAAGACCGCGACCCCACCATCACGGAAATTCGCATGATTGACACCTACTGGTCCGATCACTGCCGCCACACCACCTTCGGCACCATTCTCGACCACGTGACCTTCGAGGACGCCCTGCTGCAAAAGACCTACGAGGATTATCTGGAAACCCGGAATGCCCTTGGCCGCAGCGAGAAGCCCATCTGCCTGATGGATCTCGCGACCATCGCCGTCAAGCACCTGAAGGCCGCGGGCAAGCTCCCTAAGCTGGACGAGAGCGAAGAGATCAACGCCTGCACGGTAAAGATGGACGTCACCGTGGACGGCGTCACCGAGCCGTGGCTGCTGCTCTTTAAGAACGAGACCCACAACCACCCCACGGAGATCGAGCCCTTCGGCGGCGCGGCCACCTGCATCGGCGGCGCCATCCGTGACCCCCTGTCCGGGCGGAGCTACGTCTACGGCGCCATGCGCGTCACCGGCGCGGCCGACCCTCTGACTCCCGTGTCCGAGACCATCCCCGGCAAGCTGCCCCAGCGGAAGATCGTCACCACCGCCGCTGCGGGCTATTCCTCCTACGGCAACCAGATCGGCCTTGCCACCGGCATTGTGGATGAGATTTACCATCCCGGCTACGCTGCCAAGCGCATGGAGATCGGCGCGGTCATCGCCGCCGCCCCCGCGGAAAATGTCCGCCGGGAGCGCCCCGACCCCGGCGACGTGGTCATCCTGCTGGGCGGCAACACCGGCCGGGACGGCATCGGCGGCGCGACGGGTTCCTCCAAAGCTCACACCCAGCAGTCGGTAGAAACTTGCGGCTCCGAGGTGCAGAAGGGCAACGCCCCCGAGGAGCGGAAGCTCCAGCGCCTGTTCCGCAACGGCGAAGCCTCCCGTCTCATCAAGCGCTGCAATGATTTTGGCGCGGGCGGCGTGTCCGTGGCCATCGGCGAGCTGGCCGACGGTCTGGAAATTGACCTGAACGCCGTCCCCAAGAAGTATGAAGGTCTGGACGGCACCGAGCTGGCCATCTCCGAATCCCAGGAGCGGATGGCCGTGGTCGTGGAAGCGAAGGACGCGGCGCGGTTCCTCGAACTGGCCGCCACGGAGAACCTGAACGCTGTCCCCGTGGCCGTGGTCACGGAAAGCCCCCGTCTGGTGATGAACTGGAACGGGAAAAAGATCTGCGACATCAGCCGGGAATTCCTGAACTCCAACGGCGCGGCCAAGCACATGGACGCCGCCGCCGAGAAGGCGCAGAGCTACGGCAAGACCGTGACCGGCAGCTTTGCCGAGAACTTCCTCGCCGTGGCTTCCGACCTGAACACCTGCTCCAAGCGGGGTCTTTCTGAGCGGTTCGACTCCACCATCGGCGCGGGCACCGTGCTGATGCCCTTCGGCGGAAAATATCAGCTCACCCCCATTCAGGCCATGGTGCAGAAAATCTCCGTGGAGAAAAAGCACACCGACGACTGCTCCTTCATGGCCTTCGGCTATAACCCCTTCATCACCTCCGCTTCTCCCTATCACGGCGCGTATCTGGCTGTGGTGGAGTCCGTGTGTAAGCTGATCGCCTCCGGCGCGTCCTTCGAGGACACCTACCTGACCTTCCAGGAGTATTTTGAGCGCCTCGGCAAGGACCCCAAGCGCTGGGGCAAGCCCCTTGCCGCACTGCTGGGCGCGTTCCGGGCGCAGATGGAGCTGGGCATCGGCGCCATCGGCGGCAAGGACTCCATGTCCGGTTCCTTCGAGAAGCTGGATGTTCCGCCCACGCTGGTCTCCTTCGCCGTCACCACCGGCAAGACCGGCGAAGTCGTCTCCCCCGAATTCAAGGCCGCGGGTCACAAGGTCTGCCTGCTGACCCCCGCCTACGACGAAAACGGCCTGCCCGAAACCGTTTCCCTGCTGGAAACCTTCGATACCGTTACCGAACTCCTTCGCAGCGGCAAGGCCGTGGCCGCCTACACCCCCGGCATGGGCGGCATCGCGGAGGCCGTGATGAAGATGGGCTTCGGCAACGGCTTGGGCTTCGCCTTTGACGACGCGCTGACCCTTGACGAGCTGTTCGGCTACGCCTACGGCAGCTTCGTGCTGGAAATGGCGGACGGCATCGTGGGCAAGGTTCTGGGCGTCACCACCGCTGACGGCAGCTTCTCCTATCACAGAGAAGCCCTGTCCCAGACTCAGGTTCTCGGCGCCTACGAAGACAAGCTGGAATCCGTCTACGCCTGCAACATCCCCACCCCGGTGCAGAGCATGGAGACCTTCTTCTATGAGGCCACCCAGCGGAAAGCCCCCGCCGTCAAGGTTGCCAAGCCCAAGGTGCTGATCCCCGCCTTCCCCGGCACCAACTGCGAATACGACTCCGCCAAGGCCGTCCGGGACGCGGGGGCGGAGCCGGAGATCATCGTCATCAACAACCTGAGCGCCGACGGCATTGCCCGCAGCGTGGAGCGCTTTGCGAACAAACTGAAAACCGCCCAGATGGTGTTCATCCCCGGCGGCTTCTCCGGCGGCGACGAGCCGGACGGCTCCGGCAAGTTCATCACCGCGTTCTTCCGCAACGCCGCCGTCAAGGAGGGCGTCACCGCCCTTCTGGAGCAGCGGGACGGTCTGATGTGCGGCATCTGCAACGGTTTTCAGGCGCTGATCAAGCTGGGTCTGGTGCCCTACGGCAAGATCATCGACACCGACGAGACCTGCCCCACCCTGACCTTCAACAACATTTCCCGCCACCAGAGCCGCATCGTCCGCACCCGGGTCGCCTCCAACAAATCCCCGTGGCTTGCGCTGACCAACGTGGGCGACGTGTACAACGTCCCCATTTCCCACGGCGAGGGCAAGTTCCTTGCCTCCGAGGAACTGATCCGCCAGTTGGCGGCCAACGGCCAGATCGCCACCCAGTACGTTGATCTGGACGGCAATGCCACCGCCGACGTCCACTTCAACCCCAACGGCTCTCTGTACGCCATCGAGGGCATCACGTCCCCCGACGGCCGGGTCTTCGGCAAAATGGGCCACAGCGAGCGCATCGGCTCCGGCCTGTACAAGAACGTCCCCGGCGAGTACAACATCCGCATGTTTGAAGCGGCGGTCAAATACTTCAGATAACTCCCCTTCCTCCATAAAAGACGCTGTCTCACAAAACCGTGAGACAGCGCCTTTTCAGGTTTTACGCATTCAGTTCCCGGTAGGTTTTCCCTATGATGACCGCCGAGATGAGAAAGGTCAGGACATCCGAGACCGGCATGGAATACAGCACGCCGTCCAGCCCGAAGAACACCGGCAGCAGCAGCGCGAATCCGACGCCGAACACCACCTCCCGGAACATGGATAGCAGCGTGGAGGGAAGCGCCTTGCCCACCGCCTGCAAAAAGATGAAGCACGCCTTGTTAACGCAGGCCGGCACCATCATGCACAGGTACACACGGAAGGCCTTAATGGCAAAATCTGTATAGTAACTGCTCTCATTGGCCGCGCCGAAAATGGCGATCAGTTGCCGGGGGAAGCCCTCGGCCAGCACCAGCGCCGCCGCACCCACCAGCGCTTCTGCGATCAGCAGTCTGGTGAACAGCTCCCGGACACGCATCTTTTTCTCCGCGCCCATGTTGTAGCCCACAATGGGGATGCACCCCGCTGCCATGCCGACCACGATAGATATGACGATCTGGAAGAACTTCATCACGATGCCGACCACCGCCATGGGGATCTGAGCGTACTGCTCCTGCCCGAACACCGGGTCCAGTGCCCCGTATTTGCGGAGCATATTGTTGATTGCCGCCATGGCCGCGACCAGACTGATCTGGGACAGGAAGCTGGTAATGCCCAGCGCCAGCGTCCGCCCGCAGATATGCCCCCGCAGGGCATAGTCGCCGTGCGCGGGCTTGATGATCTTCATGTGCAGCAGATACCACACGGCAAGCAGAGCCGTCGCCACCTGCCCGATGACCGTCGCCACGGCCGCACCCATCATGCCCCATTCGCAGATGAAAATGAAAATGGGATCGAGAATGATGTTGATGACCGCGCCCGCCAGTGTGGAGATCATGGCGAACCGCGGGCTGCCGTCGGCGCGGATGACGGGGTTCATGGCCTGACCGAACATGTAAAACGGAATGCCCAGCGTGATGTAGAAGAAGTATTCCTGAGAACAGCGGAACGTTTCCGCATTGACCGTGCCGCCGAACATGGCAATGATGCCGTCCGCGAAAATGAGGTACAGCGCCGTCAGAACAAGGCTGCCTGCTACGGTCAATACGACGGCGTTGCCGACGCTGCGTCTGGCGTCATTTATTTCGTTCCTGCCCAGCGCCATGCTGACGAAGGCACAGCAGCCGTCGCCGACCATGACCGCGATGGCCAGCGCCACTACCGTCAGCGGGAAAACCACGGTATTGGCCGCGTTGCCGTAGGAGCCTAAATAGCTGGCGTTTGCAATGAAGATCTGATCGACGATGTTATACAGCGCCCCCACCAGCAGCGAGATAATGCAGGGAACGGCGTACTGCCCCATGAGCTTTCCGACACGCTCCGTTCCTAAAAACTGATTTCCTGTTTCCATATCATTCACCTTTCTTTGAAACAAAAAAATGCGTAAGTCCGTTAAAATCCGGACTTACGCATTTCTGCCGCACGATTTCCCTATAAAATTCTCCGTCACTCTCCGTCTCTCACCCATTTCCGCAAAAAATGCGTGCGGCGTTTCTGCAACCGGATTTACGCAGAAACGCCACACGCTGTGGGCTTATTATAACGGATGGGGCAAAAAATTTCAAATGTTTTTTGCAGTAAAAAATCGGCGCCCGTTTCCGGGTGCCGATTTTCGTTTATCTCTTATCTCACGTACTCGATCACCACGCGGCGGTTGGGTTCTACGCCGGTGGAGTGGGTGGTGATGTTCTCCATGTCCTGAAGCGCGGCGTGGATCACGTGGCGCTCGTAAGCGTTCATGGGCTCCAGAGTGGTGCGGCGGCGGGCTTTCAGCACCTGCTGCGCCTTCTTCCGGGCGTAGCGGCGCAGGCTCTCCTCCCGCTTCTCCCGGTAGCACTCCGCATCCACGTTGACGCGGATGTGACCTTCCACATCCCGGTTGATGGTGTAGTTGGTCAGATGCTGAATGGCGTCCAGCGTGTCGCCCCGGCGGCCGATCAGGTAACCCAGATCGTCGCCCACCAGATCAACCTTGTACGTATTGCCCTCGTCCTTCCAGCAGTGGGGAACGGCATTGGAATCCATGTGTTCCAGCAGGCCCTTGATGAAGACTTCGATCTTCTCCTCCACGGAACCGGGTTCGGCGGGAGTGTAGGTCTTGGGAGCGGCAGGCGCCTTGGGCTTCTCCGGACGGGGGGGCTTGGGAGGACGGGGCTTGTCCTGCCTGGGCGGCTCAGGGCGCTTTGCAGGTGCGGGCGTGGGAACGGGCTGGGGGGCGGGCTTCGGCGGCTCGGCCTTGGGCGGCTGAGGGGCTTCCGGCTTCTTCACCGGGGCGGCAGGGGCCTTGGGCTTGGAGCGGGAGGCGCTGCCCAGAGCGCTCTTGGGCTTTTCTTCCTTCTCCGGCACAGGGTCGGGGACTTCGTAAGTCACCTGCACCTTGGCGCTCTGGGCACCGAAGCCCAGAAAACCGGACTTGGCCTGCTGCAGCACCGTGACGGACACGCTGTCACGATCCAGCCCCAGCTGGCTCAGCGCGGATTCAATGGCAAGATCGATGGTCTTGCCGGAAGTGATAATCGACTTTTCCATGGTTTATTCCTCCATAGACTTGGGCGCGTAGCGGTCGGGGTCATAGTTGCGGCCCTTGCAGAAGGGACGGTCGGAGACACCGGACAGAGGCGCGTTTTCTTCCCTTGCAGCTTCCTCCACAATGCCCTTCCGGGCGGCGTACTCCTTGGCAGCCGCGGCCTTGGCGGCCTGCTCCTGATCCCGCTGCTGCTTTTCCAGCTTCTTCTTGCTGGTGTTGGCGGTGATGCCGTCGGGATTGGAGGCACGGCGCTCGGCGCGGACGCGCTCCTTCTCGGCTTCGATGCGCTCCTGCTCCAGCGCCTTCTGCAGACGCACGGCATCCTCCGCGTCATAGATCTTGCGGTAGTGGCTGGTCATAATGGGGTCGGAGATCATTCTCACCACGCCGCCGATGAACCAGTACAGGGACAGTCCGGCGGAAACGGTGAAGCCGATCCACAGAGACATCAGGGGCATCATCCACATCATGACCTTCATGGACTGGTTCTGCTGGGAATTCTTGGCGGTCTCCTTGTCCTGAACGCCCTTCTCGTCGGTGATGACGGAGTCGTTGGTCTTCTGACTGATGACCATCTGCAGCAGCTGACAGGCGGCAGAGGTCAGGGCGATGAGGAACGCACCGACGTGCGCCCAGTCCCACACCCAGCTGGCGGAGAAGACATTGAACTGGGGCACAGCGCCCAGGTTAATGCCCAGAAAATCGAAATTGATACCGGCGAGAACGACCTCGCTGATGCCGGGGATGGCGGCGCGCAGCTCAGATGCATACTGAGGAATCAGCTGCGCGGCGACGACCTGCTCGTAGGCAGCATTGGAAGTGAACATATCCGGCGCAGCCGTCTTAATGACCTCCACGATCTGCTTCGCCGTGTCGGCGGACTGCATCAGGATGTAGGTGATGGGCTGGCGGATAACGGCGAACAGGGGGAACAGAATCAGAATGGGAATGAAGCTCCACAGGCAGCCGCCGCCCATGGAAACGCCCTCGGATTTCTGAAGTTCCTGAATGGCCTGGTTCTGGCGCTGGGGGTCGTCCGCGTATTTCTGCTGGATGGCCTGCATCTTGGGCGTCAGACGGGACATCTTCATCATGCTCTTCTTGGACTTCGCGTTCAGGGGCAGCAGGATCAGCTGCACGATGACGGCGAACAGGATCATGGCGACGCCGTAGTTGTGGGTCGTTTCATACAGGACTGACAGCAGCCACCCAAACGGCACGGTTATGATGTCCGATAATTGGAATGCGAGAAACATTGCCTTTCCTCCTTAGAGATTCATGGTCATGGTACCGGGTCATAGATATCCCCGCGGTAGAAGGGATTGCAACGCAAAAACCGCTTCAGGGCAAGCCAGCCGCCCTTGAGGATACCGTACTTACTGATGGCTTCGTAGGCATAAGCGGAACAGGTGGGGCGAAACCGGCACCGTGCCGGAAACGCCGGGGAGATCCAGCGCTGATAAAACCGAATGAGAGCAAGAAACATCTTCTTCATAACCGCAGCTTAAGTCTCTACTTTCTTCAGAAGCCCTGCTTTTTTCGCAAGGGTCAGATAACTTGCCGTCAGCTTCTCAAAGGGAGCCTCCACGGCCTTCGTCCTTGCCACCACCACGATGTCCCAGCCGGGCTGGAACTTTTCCTCGTTCAGGCGGTAGACCTCCCGGATGCGGCGGCGGGTGCGGTTGCGCACGTGGGCTTTGCCCAGCTTTTTGCTGACGGTGACGCCCACCCGGTTTCCGTCCGTGCGGTTCTTTCTGGCGTAAAGCACCAGAAGGCCGTCGGCAACGCCGGAGGTGTGATACAGGCGCCTGAAAATATGGTTGAGCTTCAGGCTGGTTGAATACTTCATACTGTTTCCTCGCTAAAAAGGGAGCGGGGCGAATGTTCCATTCACCCCGCTGTAGCTCCCGTTTCGCTCTTAAGCGCTTTTTCCGCTCTAGGGTGTATCTGAAAACTGGCAAAAAGACCCGCTGATTGGGCATTTTGACAGTTTTCAGATGCACCCTAGTAACCCACGGACATACGCATCAGGCGGACAGAACCTTGCGGCCCTTCGCACGACGGCGGGCCAGAACCTTGCGGCCGTTGGAAGTAGCCATTCTCTGGCGGAAACCGTGAACCATGGAACGGTGACGCTTGCTGGGCTGGTAGGTACGCTTCATCTAAGATACACCTCCTGTCAAAATACAATATGCTCAACAGCCTTTCGGCCGCAGCAACACAAATTCAGACCGATACTACGGTCATACCCGTTTATTATAACCGAAGAACGCGGTTTGGTCAATCTTTTTTTCGTTCTTCTGTCAGTCAATTTTCAAATTCGGGCCGGAAAAGGTTTCATCCAGCTTGGAAAGGACGCGATTGTATTCTTCCGTCCCCGGCTCGTAGGGGGTGGGCTGGAAATTATTCCGTCCGGCGACGGAGCTGACGCTGGCGGGTACGATGGTCAGTTGTCCCAATCTGACCGTTCCCTCCGCGTCCCGGATGACCTCCTGCTGCACCAGCGCCGTGTCATAGTCTTTGGGGGCGCCGTTTCCGCCGAAGCTGAAATTCCCCAGAGAGTAGAAAATGATACCGCCGCCGTATTCCTCAATGGGCTGCAAAACATGGGGATGGGAACCGAACACGATGTCCGCACCGGCGTCAATGGCGGCGTGACCCACCTGCTTCTGTTCTTCGGTGGGGTGGTATGTACCCTCCACGCCCCAGTGGGGGGCGAAGATGATTAAGTCCACCCCCTGCTCCCGCAGGGCAGCAATCTTTGCGGTCATGTCCTCCACATCCAGCTTGTAGTACACGGCGGCATACAGCCCGATGGTCAGGCCGCTGCCCGTGGTGACCACGGCGGTGCTGTCCCGCTCCACGTAGGGGACACCCGCATGCTCCAGCACCGCCAGCGTGGACGCGTAGCCGTTTGCGCCGTAGTCCATGGAATGGTTGTTGGCCACAGTCACGGCCTCGATGGAATTCTCCGTCAGGCAGTTTACGTAAGCCGTGGGGCCATGGAACACATGCTTCTTCTGCATGGGGTTACCCTCGTCGCACAGGGGGCCTTCCAGATTCACCATGGAGAACTCGTCGCCCGCGAAATAGTCGATCACGTTGGCGAAGGGATAGGCGTAGTCATCGCCCACGGTCTTGATAAAGCCGGATTCCGCGTAATAGTTGGTCGGGTTGCTGCCGAAGGTGCAGTCCCCCGCGAAGGTCAGAAGAAAGTGTTCCTCCGTGGGCTGCGTTTCCGTGGGAAGGGTCTCTGGCTGAGACGTTTGGGTCGGTTGCGTCGCAGCGGCCTGCGTTTCCGGCAATGTGGGCGCAGTGGTTTCAGGCGCGGCGTGGCCGCAGCCCGTCAGCAGCAGCGCCAGCAGAACGCAGACCGGTAAAAATCGGATCTTCACCGGATTCAGGCGTTGTCCTGAGCGCGCTTTTTCATCAGATTGCGCATACGGGCCGCGTGATCCAGCTCCCGCTTGCGGATGCGCAGGCTCTTGGGCGTGCATTCCAGCAGCTCGTCGTCCGCCAGAAATTCCAGACACTGCTCCAGGGAGAGGATGCGGGGGGGCGTCAGCCGGAGGGCTTCGTCAGAACCGGCGGCGCGCATATTGGTCAGCTGCTTCTTCTTGCAGACGTTCACGGTCATATCCTCGTTGCGGCTGCAAACGCCCACGACCATACCGGCGTAAACCGACGTGCCGGGGCCGATGAACAGTGCGCCCCGCTCCTGCGCCGCCGCGAGACCATAGGCCACGGCTTCGCCGGTCTCAAAGGCGACAAGGGAACCCACCTGCCGCCGCTCGATCTCGCCCTTCATGGGAGCGTAGGAATCCAGCACGGAGGACATGACGCCCTCGCCACGGGTATCGGTGAGGAATTCGTTGCGGTAGCCGAACAGGCCGCGGGAGGGAACCAGAAATTCCAGACGGTACCGGCTGCCCATGGGGGTCATGCCCAGCAAATCGCCCTTCCGCTTGCCCATTTTCTCAATGACGGAACCCATGCACTCCTCCGGCACGTCGGCGACCATCCGCTCGATAGGCTCGCAGACCTTGCCGTCGATGACCTTGGTCAGCACACGGGGGGTGGACACGGAGAACTCGTAGCCCTCCCGGCGCATGGTCTCCATGAGGATGGACAGGTGCATTTCGCCCCGTCCGGCCACGTTGAAGGAATCCGTTCCCTGCTCGGTGACGTGGAGGGAAACGTCCTTGAGAAGCTCCTTTTCCAGCCGGTCGCGGAGGTTCCGGGAGGTGACGAACTTGCCCTCCTTGCCTGCGAAGGGGGAATCGTTGACGGCGAAGGTCATTTCAATGGTGGGATCGGAAATTTTCACGAAGGGCAGCGGCTCCACGCACTCCGGGGCGCACAGGGTGCGGCCGATGGTGATATCCGCCATACCGGACAGCGCCACGATCTCGCCGGCGTGGGCCTCCTGGACGGGGTTCTTGCTCAGGCCGTCGAACTCGTACAGCGCCACGACCTTGCCCTTGGTTTTCACATTCGCGTCATGGAAGTCGCAGATGGTGACCTCCTGATTGACCTTGATGGTGCCCCGCTCCACCCGGCCGACGGCGATACGGCCGACGTAGTCGTTATAGTCGATGGAAGAGACCAGCAGCTGCAGCGGCGCGGTGTCGTCGCCCTCAGGGGCGGGAATATAGTTGACGATGGTCTCGAACAGGGGGGTCAGGTCGGTGCCTGCCTCGTCGGGACTGTAGGAAGCCGTACCCTGACGGCCGGAGCAGAATACGGTGGGGCTGTTGAACTGCTCGTCGGTGGCGTTCAGATCCAGCAGCAGCTCCAGCACCTCGTCCATGACCTCATGAACCCGGGCGTCTGGCTTGTCGATCTTGTTCACGGCCACGATGACCTTGTGACCCAGCTCCAGCGCCTTCTGCAGAACGAACCGGGTCTGGGGCATGGGGCCTTCGGCGGCGTCCACCAGCAGAATGACGCCGTTGACCATTTTCAGAATGCGCTCCACCTCGCCGCCGAAATCGGCGTGACCCGGGGTGTCCACGATGTTGATTTTGTAGTCCTTATAATGCACGGAAGTGTTCTTTGCCAGAATGGTGATGCCGCGCTCCCGCTCCAGATCGCCGGAGTCCATGACCCGCTCCACAGTGGCCTGATTTTCCCGGTAAATGCCGCCCTGCTTGAGCATTTCGTCCACCAGGGTGGTCTTGCCATGGTCAACGTGGGCGATGATGGCAATGTTGCGAATTTTATCCTGAGGTACCATGAAAAAGTCTCCTTTTGAAACCGAATTACACAAAATATCGACTATAGAGTATAGCACATTGACGAAATAAATGCAATATTTTTGTTGGATTTTCCGAACAAAAATAAAGAAAACAGGGAAAAGCGCCGCGGCAATGCCGCGGCGCCGGGAAAATCAGGATTTATTCCGCTCTCGTGCCGAAGTTGACGGAGGTGTCGCCCTGCTCGTTGGTGCCGAACTCGTAATCCTTGCCGGGGAGTACGGCGTTCATCAGGATGCCCACCAGAGCGGCCACGGCCAGACCGGACAGGCTGATGGTCACGCCGCCGACGGGAATGACGATGGCGCCGTTGTAGGTCACGCCAACGGCCAGACCCATGATCATGGCGGCGACCAGAACATTGCGGCTCTTGGTGAAGTCCACGTTGTTCTCAACCACGTTCCGCACGCCCACGGCGGAGATCATACCGTACAGCACCAGACTCACGCCGCCCATGGTAGCGGCAGGCATGGCAACGATCAGCGCGGCGAACTTGGGGCAGAAGGAGAGGATGATGGCAAACAGCGCGGCCAGACGGATGACCTTGGGGTCATAGACCTTGGACAGCGCCAGAACGCCGGTGTTCTCGCCGTAGGTGGTGTTGGCCGGTGCGCCGAAGAGGGCGGCCATGGTGGTTGCGAGGCCGTCGCCCACCAGGGTGCGGTGCAGGCCGGGGTCAGCCACGTAATTCTTTTCCACGGTGGAGGAAATGGCGCAGATGTCGCCGATGTGCTCCACGACAGTCGCCAGAGAGATGGGAGCGATGGTGATAATGGCAGTCAGCAGCATACCGCTGTCAAAATCCTTGCCGAAGATGGAGAAGGCGGTGTTGCCCCAGATCACGGGCAGACCGATCCAGTCGGCCTCGGCCACGGTCTTGGCAACGTTGGCACGGGCGGCGGGGTCAACGATCATGGCGAACAGGTAGGAGCCGAGAACGCCCAGCAAAATGGGAACGATCTTCACCATGCCCTTGCCCCAGATGTTGCAGACCACAACGACCAGGATCGCGACCAGGGCGACCCACCAGTTGCCGCGGCAGTTATTGATGGCGGAACCGGCCAGAGATAGGCCGATGCAGATGATGATGGGGCCGGTGACGATGGGCGGGAAGAAGCGCATGACCTTCTTCGCACCGAAGAGCTTGAAGAAGAGCGCCAGAACCAGATATACAAGACCCGCCACGGCAACGCCGAAGCAGGAGTAGGTCAGCGGGATGTCCTGCCCGGAAGCGGTGACCAGACCGTAAGCACCCAGAAACGCGAAGGAGGAGCCGAGGAATGCGGGAACCTTCCGTCCGGTGATGAGGTGGAACAGCAGCGTGCCGAGACCGGCAAAGAGCAGGGTAGTGGATACGTTCAGTCCGGTGATTGCGGGAACCAGAACCGTTGCACCGAACATTGCGAACAGGTGCTGCAGGCCCAGAACCAGCATTTTGGGGGTACCCAGAGTACTTGCGTCATAAACCGCGTCGGTATTCTTTTCGGGAGTAGCCATAAAAATCATCCTTTCTGTTTTTGCAAATCTACGTGTTTTCATGAAAAAAGAGGCCCTAGGGCTGACCTAAGACCTCCTTTTCACACACTTCTGTGACAGTATACCTCTTTTTTTCCGATATTGCAAGGAAATATGCCAGATCCCACCGCCAAAATATGAACGATTTGTAAAGCGGTTTTTGTGGATTCTGCCATTGGGGGGCAAAACCGGCAGCGCCATTAGGCGATGCCTTCCTGATTAAAATCAGAGATTTTAATCAGGAAATAGTATCAGTGTATCAGGAAGCCCCGCAGAGTTCGCCGCTCGCAAACGGCAAAACAACATCCGGCTGCCGCACGACAGCCGGATGTTATGCTTATTTTGTATCCCGCGGGGAATTCTTCGGCTTTCCCGCTTTGTGTCGGTACTCGCCCTTGGCGTCGAAATTCGCCATGGCGATCAGGTTGATGGCGATGGTGCCGATCAGCAGAAGGACTGCTTCCCATATCAGACAGTTTACCGCGCTCCACACCATGTCCATCGAATCCATACTGCCGTAACCGGCGGTGACGATGGCCATGATAACGGTGAGGATCAGCCCCAGCCCGCCGAGGATCATCCCTGCGATCCGCTGGGTGAACCGCCATGCGCGGACGCTGCCCATGCCGAAATAGCAACGGTAGCCGAAGTAGTAGTTGGCCTCCTTCGGCGCGAGAAACAGATACGCCAGTCCAAGGATCAGCGCGATGACCGGGCCGATCATCACGGCGACGCGGCACACGCCCACCAGACTGCCGAAAACCTTGCTCAGGTCAGGAAGCAGCGAGGCGGGGTCAAAGCCGTCCATCACGCTTTTGATGGAGGCAATGTCCAGGGTGCTTTCCGTGGCGGCGGTGATTTCAGTTGGGATCGTGCTCATTATTTTTCCTCCAGGAATTTGCTGATCTCCCGCATAAAGCTGCCCGCATCCTGGAACCGGTGGTAGATGGAGGCAAAGCGGATGTAGGCCACCTCGTCCAGAGGCTTCAGACGCTCCATGACCATCTCGCCGATCTTGTCGGTGCTGATCTCCCGCTCCAGCGTGTTCTGGATGGTCTGCTCGATCTCGGTGGTGATGCGGTCGAGGTCAGTGACGTCCACTTTCCGCTTGTCAAAGGCGCGGATCATGGAATTGAGAATTTTGTTGCGGTCAAAGTTCTGGCGGGAGCCGTCCCGCTTCACAACGATGATGGGCAGGCTTTCCACGATCTCATAGGTGGTGAACCGGCGCTGGCAGCCCATACACTCCCGGCGGCGGCGGATGCTCAGGCCGTCCTCCGAGTGGCGGGAATCGACGACCTTGCTTTCCTGATCGCCGCAAAACGGACATTTCATGGGAAAAACACTCCCTTCCCCAATACTATTCCTGACATTATAGCAGATGTTGGCAGAACTGTCCAGTTTTTTTTCACCGGCGGGGTTCGACGGGATTCGCTGTTGCCTTTTGCGCCGATTTCGGTTAAAATGGGGACACTACATCTACCTGAAAAGGAGAACCTTATGTCTAAAAAGCTGCTGTTTGCCCTGTGGGGCGGTCTGTTTATTTTGTGCGCGGGGCTGGGATTTATCCCCGGCTTTTCTCAGAATGTCAGCGCGGGGGCGCAGGCTGTGCTGACGGTGCTGGCTGTGGCATTTTTCGCGCCGCCCGCGTGCCTGATTTACGGCGCGAAAAAGGAGAAAGACGCACGCACACTGAAGCTGGTGCGCGGCATTTCGCTGCTGTCGCTGGGGCTGACGCTGCTGGCACTGGTGCTGAACGTGCTGTCCGCCATGGGGACGGTGACCATGGGAAACGTGTTGTTCGCCGTGCTGATCGTGGTGTCCAGCCCCATGGTCTGCAGCGGCTATTGGGCGCTGAGCCTGTTTCTGTGGGCGTGTCTTCTGATCGTCAGCCACTCGCTGCTGAGGAAGAATTTTAACTGAATCTTTACTACATCTTGTGTATATAAGCGGAAGAAAACCACTACCTGTAGTGCGTTAACTCAAAAGAGGTAAAACGTCGAAAAATGGCTGTGCTATATTCCCAAACGGATAAGGGAACCTCTGATACAAACGGCAGATCGTTGACAGCTGGTTGAATACTATCCGCAGCCAAGCCGGCGATGATTTTTCGGGGGTTCCGGGAGGAAACTCTGAAAAAATCGGGAGGGTTTGGTATGATAAGAAGGTTGGTAGCCAGAGGGTTGCTGTCAGTTGTATTGGCGGCAGCTCTTTTTTCGTTGTTCCGGCTTCCCGCTGGAGCGGCGACGGTGTATCAGGAGATCACCGGCATGGAGGAACTGACCAGCGGGCAATACGTGCTGGTAACGCCCTTTGGCGACGCGCCGGGTATCCTGCTGGGAGAAGATTTTGTGATTTCTGCCACGAAACCCGCCTTCACCGGCGACACGGATGCCGCCGGTGCGGAATGGAACCTGACGGTGACGGAGAACGGGGTCATCCTGACGGACGCTCACGGCGTGTCCGCCGCACCCCTGGAAGGCGACAGAAACGGCATCGCCGCCGGGACGTATGAATGGCAGGTTCTCTGGGATGGCGAATATTTTTCCTTTCACGGCTGCAACGGAAGCGAGCCGGTGACGCTGGTCTCCGATACGCTTCTTGAGAAGGACTTCCTTGCATGCAGGGACGCCGATATTGAGGAAGCACCGGACTCCTACGTCAGCATCTTTACGCTGTACCGGCGCATGGAGGTGCAGGACGACCCGGAGCCGGAGGAGCCGGAGGAGCTGGAGGAGCCGGGAGAAGTGGTGGAAACGTCGCCCAGTGTGACCGTTTTGCCCGAGGGCGGCACGATCCGCGCCGGGGAGGAGATTACCCTGACCTGCGAGGACGAAAGCGCCGACATTTATTACGCAGTCTCCGCCGACGGGGTGAATTACCAGCCCGATGCGCTGTATGCTGGGCCAATTTGCTTTGAAAAGGACTTCGGAACGGCGTATCTCAAGACATATTCCATCGCCGGGGGCTGCGAACCCGGGGAAGTGACCCGGGGCATTTTCACGGAAGAATTTGACCTTGACTGGAATCTGTACTTCGGTCAGCTCCACGCCCACACCGATATTTCCAACGGCGCCGGGAGCGTGGAGGAAGCGTTCCAATACGCGTCGCAGGTGGATGGTCTGGACTTTTTCGCCGTGACCGACCACAGCGATTCCTTTGACAACGCTGATATGGGCGCCATCGACGCGGATGGCGCGGACATCAGCGCTGACTGGGCGGCTGGGAAGCAGGCGGCCGCTTCCGTGACCAATGGGGATTTTGTGGGGCTTTTCGGCTTTGAGATGACATGGCCTGAAGATAAGCAGCTGGGGCACATCTCCACCTTCAATACCCCCGGCTGGCAGACCAGAGATCAGGAAGCGTTTACCAACGTCACCGCCGCGCTGGAAAATTACTATAAGGCGCTGACCTCCGTCCCCGGTTCCGTCAGCCAGTTCAACCATCCGGATACCGTTCATGGGGATTTTGAGCGGTTCGACCACTACAGCCCCCAATATGACGCGGCAGTCTCCCTGCTGGAAGTGGCCGGGGAGGACGGCGTGGTGGACTGCGAGTATTATGATCTGGCGCTGGACAAGGGCTGGCACGTCGCGCCCACCAACAACCAGAATAACCACAAAGGTCAGTGGGGCGACGCCAGCGAAGCGCGGACTGTGGTACTGGCGAAGGATCTGACGGAGGAATCCCTGTACGCTGCCATGAAAGACCGCCGGGTCTATGCCACCCAGGACAGCGATCTCACCGTTTATTATCAGCTGAACGGTGCGGTCATGGGCAGCATCCTCCCCAAATCGAAGGAAGCGGAAATCACCGTTTTCCTGAGCGACCCCACGGATGAGGCCATCGGCAATGTGGAGGTGGTGACGGACGGCGGGGCAGTGCTTGTGAGCGAGTATGTCGAAACGCCTTCGCAGGTGCTGGAACTGCCCGCCTCCGGCGGACGCAGCTACTACTATCTCCGTATCACCCAGCCGGATGGGGACGTGGCCGTAACCGCGCCCGTGTGGATGGACGGGTATGACGATATTGGCATCGAAAGCTTCACTTCGGACACCCTCACCCCTGCCCGGGACGAGGAGATCGGGCTGACTGTGGAGCTGTACAATGACGAGTCGGTGGATTTTATCGTGGAATCCCTGAAGCTTTATGCCGACGGAAAAGAGGTTTGCGCCGTCTCCAACCCGGGAACAGCGGCGGGCATGGGGACGCTGAGCCATACCTTTTCTTACGCCCATCGGGAGTATGGCATGACGGAGTTCCGGGTCGAAGCGGTTGGCAGTGTAAACGGGGAAAAGCGCACCTACGAAAAAACGCTGAGCCTGAGCTTCCGGGTTCCGACACAGGTGAAGCGCATCTCCGTGGACGATTCCCACGACAATTCCGGCACCGGCAAGCTGAACCGGCTGGCGGAAATTGCCACCCAGAACAGCATTTCGGTGAAGAAATTTGAGACGGAGCTGCCGGGAAACAGCGACCTTCTGCTGATAACCGCCCCGTCAAAGCCCTTTGACGAAGAATTTGTGGAGAAAGTCAGGACGTTTGCCGAAAACGGCGGCACGGTCATTCTCTGCGGCCAGTCGGATTTGGGCGACCTGAGCGGCCTGCACACCTCCGGCGAGCTGAACAGGCTGCTGGAAGCCATGGGCGCGACGGTACGCCTGAACGACGACACCGCGTGGGATGAGGAAAGCGGCGGCAATACGCCCGACGCGGTATCCTCCGATGTGTTCAACCCTGGCGGCGATTTGACAAAATCTCTGAAACCCGAGCAGACCTACACCCAGCGCGCCGGATGCACCGTAAATCCGGGAAAAGGCACCTGGCTGGTGAAAGGGCGTGATACCACCCACGGCGTGGACGCGGACGGCGACGGACAGGACACCGGTGAAAACGCGGTGCTGCTTGCCTGTGAGGAACTGGCAAACGGCGGCAAAGTGTACGTCAGCGGCGGACTATTTCTGGCGGACGACGCCATGAAAGAACCGGACAATATCTGGAAGCGCGTCAGCGGAAATCAGGGGATCGCGGAAGCGGTGCTGGGAATCGAGCCGCTGGTCACCATTGACGAAATGCGTTCCGGCGGGGACGGGGAGGTGTTCCGCATCCGGGGGTGGGCGACCTCCGGAACGTCCCATCCCGGGAACATCTTCCCCAACACCATTTATCTACAGGATGATACCGGCGGTGTTGCCTTGGTACCGTTCACGAGGAAAGACATTGAAGTTGGCACGCCCTTGGAGGCAGTCGGGCAAAAGACATTTCAGGACGGCAACGTGGTGCTGAAGATTATCGACTACGATAAGAAGCTGGACGAGCCGCTTTACAACTACACGCCGGAAACCACCCCGAACAAGACCGCCATGGACTACGAAGCAAACGGCGGCCGCCTGATGCAGGTGGAGGGCAGGGTGACGGATGTGACCTACAGCGTCGGCGGCAAGGGCGTCTCCCGCATCACGTTAAAGGACGGAAACGGCGACCTTGCGGAAATTCTGATTGAGAACGGCATTGTGTCCGGCGCAGACGGGAAAAACAACCTTGCGTCTCAGGTGAAAAGGGGGCGCACCGTGCGGGCGATCGGCATTCTCCATCTGGACAGCGACGGCACGCCGGTTCTCCGGGTGCGCAATTGTGACGAGGTGGTCTACGTGCCGCCCGTCCCGGTTTCTCTGGGTTCTCGCAGGAATCCCCGCACCGGCGATTTGATCTGGATCGCCGTCGGGGTGATGGTTCTGTCCGGAATCGGGCTTGCAGTGCTGTTGAATAAGAAGAAACGGTAAAAATAGTGCCGGGGGCGGTCAGCCCCCGGCATTCTTACATTAAATGTGTATGTACTGCTTATACGAGTTTTTAATAAAACGCTTAAAAGCGTTTTATTAGGCCGCAGGATTGCGGCCAGCGGCCACTGCCGCTAAAAAACGAAGTCAATACATTTCTTACCGCCGCCCAGGCGGTCTGCCGTGTAACGGCAGAATAAAATGATGAAATCATTTTATTAAGAAATAGTATTATTCAGCTTGTCCGCCTTGCAGAACAGGACAAATCCGATGGCAAAGATAACGACCAGCGTGCCCACGGCGATGTTTTCGTTTTGCAGCTCCAGCCCGAAGACATGGAACGACTGCCCGTCGGTGAGCTGACTGACCACGGCGATCAGGGTCGTACCAAGGAAGGACGCGCCCTTGCCGCAAATGTCCATGAGACCGAAGTATTCGCCGCTGCGCTCCGCCGGGATGATTTTCCCGAGGTAGCTGCGGCTCAGCGCCTGAATGCCGCCCTGAAACATGCCCACCAGAACCGCCAGTACCCAGAACTGCCACTGGGACACAAGAAATACCGCGAACAGGGTAATGCCGGTGTAGCAGAGGATGCAGATCTTAATGAGCAGCCCCGTATCGTACTTGGCGGAGAACCGGCCGAAGGCGATGGAGCAGGGGAAGGCCACGAACTGGGTCAGCAGCAGCGCCAGCAGCAGCCCGGTGGTGTTCAGACCCAGAGCGGTGCCGTAGGCCGTGGCCATGTCGATGATGGTGTAAACGCCGTCGATGAAGAAGAAAAAGGCCAGCAGGTACAGGAAAATATGCTTCTGCTGCCGAACCTCCCGGAAGGTGTCTCTCAACCGACGGAAGGTGGAAGAAACGGGATTGCCGCCGTGCTCCACGAAGGCGGTCTGGCGGTAACGCTTCAGCAGCGGCTGGGTGCATACGAACCACCACACGGCGGTAATGAGGAAGGAAACGACCATGGCCGTTCCCGCGCCGACGCCAATCTTATCACCGAACTGCACCAGCAGCAGGCAGAGGATGAAGGGAATCACGGAGCCGATGTAGCCGTAGGCGTAGCCCATGGAGGATACCGTGTTCATCCGCTCGTCGGTGGTGACCTCCGGGAGCATGGCGTCGTAGAACACCAGACTGGAGGAATACCCCACTTTGGCGAGAACGAACACCACCAGAAACGCCAGCCATCCCGCAGTCACGCCCATGGCGGCGCAGCCGAGAACGCCCAGCAGCATACAGCTCATGAAAATCGGCTTCTTGAAGCCCCGGTGGTCAGCCAGCGTGCCGCAGATGGGACCGATGACGGCCACCAGCAGCGTGGAGACGGAACCGGCGTAGCCCCAATAGGACAAATACAATGACTCGTTCAGCCCGCCGGCGGTGGCGAGAGAATTAAAATAGACGGGAACCAGTGTCGAAACCAGCAGGATGAACGCGGAATTGCCGATGTCATAGAGGATCCAGCTCCGCTCCAATGCGGTGAGTTTGATTTTTTTCACTTCTACCACTCCTTAAATTTTAACCGAAGGCCGGGGCAAAATCCTGCCCCAGAGGCTCGCCGGTGCGCATGTGCTCGTCCAGCTGGCTGAGCAGTCCGGGATAGCGCTTGAGCGCGCGGTTGTACAGCACCAGCATTTCGCTGTCCATCCACAGCCAGCGGTCGTCGCCATGTTCCGGCATGAGCTGATCCTCAATGGCCGGGCTGCGGGTCAGGCGCAGCAGACGCCGGACGCGCTTGCGGTTCTTGCCCACCAGAAACCGGGTGGCGCGGGCCATGTTGCGGACGCAGGCGTTGATGTTCGCCGGGGTGGCGGGGGGATAAAAGAGGGCAACCGTGACGCACTCTCCCCGGGTCAGCCGCATGTGGGTGCTGCCGTCGTAGGTGTGGGGCAGGACGACGCCGTCGGATTCCAGCAGATACCGGTCGAATTCCGATTCCAGCTCCACGTGGCGGGCGCTGCCGTCGGCTTCCTTTTTCTCCACGTAGGGATGGCACAGGGAGTCCAGGCAGTAATGTCCCAGCAGCCCCAGAAGATAGACCCGCCCGGCCTCGCTGCCCGCTTGGGCGCAGACCCGGGCGAAAAATTCCTGTCCGGACTGGGCGTGGAAGACGCCGCCCAGCTGTCCCGTGGCGGTTTTGATCAGGGGGTTATAGTAAAAGAAAATATCCGGCCCGTGCAGACCCATATCGTAAAGCCGCCGGAACCGCTGGATACTTCGGCGGTCGTTGGGACACATCCCGGAGAGCAGCTGCTTTCCGAAGCGGTAATGGGCGTAATTTGCTGGCATGATCGGTCACCTCGTTGTTTTTTCTCACGTTTTCTCATTCTACATGATAATTCGGCAAAAGAGAAGCACTTTTTTCAAAATTCCACTTCAAATTTCTGTAAAGCCGGGGCGTTGCAATGCCAGCGGCACCGTGGTATAATGAACAAAATTGCCATTTTTCGAGGTGCGATATGGAAACACGCAAGCTTTATTATGAAGATTCTCACCTTTCCCGCTTTACATCGGCGGTGCTTTCCTGCGCGAAGGCCGCGGACGGATGGGAGGTCACGCTGGCCGCTACCGCCTTTTACCCCGAGGGCGGCGGTCAGGCGGGGGACTCGGGAACCCTGAACGGCGTCCGGGTGCGCAGTACCCGGGAACGGGAGGGGGCGGTGATTCACCTGTGCGAAGCGCCCCTGGAAGCGGGCGCGGAGGTCACGGGTGTGATCGACTACGACCTGCGCTTTGCGCGGATGCAGCAGCATTCCGGGGAGCATATCGTCTCCGGGATTCTCAACCGCCGCTACGGCTGCCACAATACCGGCTTCCACATGGGCGCGGACGTCATCACCATCGACTTTGACGGGGTGATTCCGCCCCAGGTGCTGCCGGAAATCGAAGCGGAGGCCAACGGAGCAGTGTGGCAGAACCTGCCCGTGGGGTGCTGGTATCCCAGCCCCGAAGAGCTGCCCGCCATCCCCTACCGCTCGAAAAAAGCCCTTGCATGGCCGGTGCGGATCGTGGAAATTCCCGGCTACGATTGCTGCGCCTGCTGCGGCACCCATGTGGCGGCTACGGGGGAAATCGGCCTCATCAAGCTGCTCAGCGCGGTGAGCTTCCGGGGCGGCACCCGGATCGAGATGGCCTGCGGGTCGCAGGCGCTGGCGCTGCTGAACGCGGCCTTTGACCAGAACCGGCAGGTTTCTCAGGCATTTTCCGCCAAAATAACGGAGACCGGCGAAGCCGCCCGGCGGATGAACGAGCTGCTTTCGGCGCAGAAGTACCGCATGGCTGGTCTGGAAAAGCGGGTCTTTGCCGGAATCGCGGAAAGTTATGGAAACCGCGGCAATGTCCTGCACTTTGAGGAAGGCTTAAGCGCCGACGGCGTCCGGGAACTGGCGGATGCTATCGCGGACAAGTGCGGCGGCACGGCGGCAGTGTTCAGCGGCAGCGACGGCGGTTACGCCTACTGCCTGATCGCCCGTCAGGGCGACCTGCGGCAATTCAATCGGGACATGACCGCCGCGCTCCATGGCCGCGGCGGCGGAAAACCCCTCTGCCAGCAGGGACGGGTGCAGGCTGCGAAGGGTGAAATCGAAGCCTTTTTCGCCGACAGACAGTGAATTTGGTAGTTCGGTGAGGAAAAAGAGGGCGCGAAGCCGCTTTTTGTTCATAAATTCGACTTTTATTCTCTTTGCGCTTATGCTATAATACCCAAAATGACCTGTGCCGCCGAAACTGTTCGGAAGGCACAAAAGGAGAAACATATGGGAGTATTTGAAAAAATTTTCGGCACCCGTTCCCAGCGGGAAATTAAGAAAATCCAGCCCACGGTGGATAAAATTCTGGCGCTGGAGGACGACTACAAGGCGCTTTCCGAGGAAGCCCTGAAGGCCAAAACCGCCGAGTTCAAGAACCGGCTGGATCAGGGGGAGACGCTGGATGACCTCCTGCCGGAAGCCTTTGCCGCCGTTCGGGAAGCGGCCGACCGGGTGCTGGGAATGCGCCCCTATCCTGTCCAGCTCATCGGCGGCATCGTGCTCCATCAGGGGCGCATCGCCGAAATGAAGACCGGTGAAGGCAAGACGCTGGTCGCCATTCTGCCCTGTTACTTAAACGCGCTGACCGGTAAGGGCGTTCACGTGGTCACCGTCAACGAGTACCTTGCCAAGCGTGACTCTGAGTGGATGGGCAAGGTCTACCGCTACATGGGGCTTTCCGTCGGGCTGGTGATCCCCGGCATGTCCCCGGCGGAGCGCCGGGTGGCCTACGCCGCCGACATCACCTACTGCACCAACAACGAGCTGGGCTTTGACTACCTCCGGGACAACATGGCGATCTACAAGTCCGAGCTGGTGCAGCGGGGACACGCCTTTGCCATCGTGGACGAGGTGGACTCCATCCTCATCGATGAAGCCCGCACCCCGCTGATTATTTCCGGCAAGGGGGAGGATTCCTCCAAGCTGTACGAAATGGCCGATCACTTCGTGTCCACTCTGCGCAAGCAGGTCTTCGCCAAGACCGACGAGAAGGAGATCCACGACGACTACGACTGCGACTACATCGTGGACGAAAAACAGCGCACCGTGTCCCTCACCGCCAGCGGCATCGCCAAGGCGGAGAAGTTCTTCGGCGTGGAAAATCTGGCCGACGCGGAGAACGCTACCCTCTCTCACCACATCAATCAGGCCATGAAGGCCCGCGGCCTTATGAAGCGGGACATCGACTACGTCATCAAGGACGGTCAGGTCATCATCGTGGACGAGTTCACCGGCCGTCTCATGTACGGCCGCCGGTACAACGAGGGTCTGCATCAGGCCATCGAGGCCAAGGAGGGCGTGACCGTCGCGGGGGAGAGCAAGACCCTTGCCACCATCACCTTCCAGAATTTCTTCCGGCTCTACGGCAAGCTCTCCGGCATGACCGGCACCGCCCTGACAGAGGAAGAGGAATTCGGCGCCATCTACAATCTGGACGTGGTGGAGATCCCCACCAACCGTCCCGTCATCCGCGTCGACCACCCGGATGTGGTGTACAAGACCGAAGCGGGCAAGTTCCGCGCCATCATCCGGCAGGTGAAAGAATGCCACGAAAAGGGTCAGCCCGTGCTGGTTGGTACAATCTCCATTGAAAAGAGCGAAATTCTCAGCAAGCTTCTGAAGCGGGAGGGCATCCCCCACAGCGTCCTGAACGCCAAGCATCATGAGCAGGAAGCCCAGATCGTAGCCCAGGCGGGCAAGCTGGGCGCCGTGACCATCGCCACCAACATGGCGGGCCGTGGTACCGACATCATGCTGGGCGGCAACGCCGATTTCCTTGCGAAAGCGGAGCTTGCCCGGATGGACTTTCCGGAGGAACTTTTACAGGAGGCCGACTCCTACGCCGAGACCAGCGACCCGGAAATTCTGAAAGTGCGCCACACCTACGAAGAGCTGCTGAAAAAGCACAAGGCCGCCATTGCGCAGGAGGCGGAGCAGGTTCGCGCCGCCGGCGGCCTGTTCATCATCGGCACCGAGCGCCACGAGTCCCGGCGGATCGACAATCAGCTGCGCGGCCGTTCCGGCCGTCAGGGCGACCCCGGCGAGAGCCGCTTTTACCTGAGCTTACAGGACGATCTGATGCGCCTGTTCTCCACCGACCGGGTGATGAGCATGATGGACTCCCTGGGTCTGGACGAGGACACACCCATCGACGCGAAAATCCTCAGCAACGCCGTGGAAAACGCCCAGAAGAGCGTAGAATCCCGGAACTTCCGCGCAAGAAAGAACGTTCTGGAATACGATAACGTCATGAATACCCAGCGTGAGGTCATCTACGCCCAGCGGCAGAAGGTGCTGGACGGGGAAGACCTGCGGGAGAACATGATGCAGATGCTCCGCTCCCTTGTGGAGAGCGACGTTTCCACCGCCCTCAGCGGGCATGGCGGCGAGGTGAACGAGGACGGCCTGAAGGGGCTGGCCAACGCCATGGAGGGCATCTACTTCGCCAAAGGCACCCTGGCGTCCCGCCGGGAGCAGCTGCTGGCCATGAATGCCGATGAGCTGACGGACACCGTTTTTGAAATTGCCAAGCACACCTACGAGGCCAAGGAAGCCGCCTACACCCCCAAGATCATGCGGGAGCTGGAGCGCGTGGTCATGCTCCGGGTGGTGGACGAATACTGGATGGACAACATCGACGCCATGGACGATCTGAAGCAGGGCATCGGTCTGCGGGCCTACGGCCAGCACGACCCGGTGGTGGCCTACAAGGAAGAGGGCTACCAGATGTTCGAGGCCATGATCACCGCCATCAAGGAGGAGACCATCCGCCGGATGTTCCTGGTGCAGCTGCGTCCCGCGCAGGAAGTCAAGCGGGAGAAGGTGGCCAAGGAGACCGGCACCTCCGCCCCGGACAAGTCTCAGGTCAAGCGTGCGCCGGTGCGCAAGGAGCACAAGGTCGGCCCCAACGACCCCTGCCCCTGCGGCAGCGGCAAGAAGTACAAGAAGTGCTGCATGCAGAAGGACAAACTCGAAAGTTAAGATAACAGAGAATCGGAAGTAAGGCGCTTTACGCCTTACTTCCGACGCGCGAAAACGAGATTATGATACGAACACAGAAATACGGAACACTGGAATATCTCACCGCCGACGGCATCACCGTCCCCCACGGGTTCACCACCCGTCTTGGCGGCGTCAGCACCGGCACCCAGAGCAGCCTGAATCTGGCCGTAGGCCGGGGGGACTCTCTGGAAAACGTGGAGGAAAACCTCCGTCGCCTCGGCCGCGCCGTGGGCTTCGACCCGGAGAAACTGGTGATGACATTGCAGATCCATTCGGACATCGTCCGGGTGGTGACGGAAAAAGACCATATCGGCCTGTGCCACCGGGACTATCCCAAGTGCGACGCCCTTGTGACAAACACCCCCGGCGTTGCGCTGCTGGTGTTCACCGCCGACTGCACGCCGCTGCTGTTTTTCGACCCCGTGACCGGGGCGGTGGGCGCTGCCCACGCCGGTTGGCGGGGGACGGCGCAGGCCATCGGCGCAAAGGTGGTTCACGCCATGGCGGAAAGCTTCGGCGCGAAGCCGGAGAACATCCGCGCGGCCATCGGCCCCAACATCGGCATGTGCCATTTTGAGACCGACCACGACGTCCCCGATGCCATGCGCGCCGCCTTCGGCCCGGAGGTGGACGCCTACATCGAAAAACGGGGCGAAAAATACCATCTGGACTTAAAGCAGATCAACGCCATGGTTCTGCGCCGCTGCGGCGTGGAACACATTGACTTAAGTAGAGACTGCACCGTGTGCAGCTGCGACCGCTTCTGGTCCCACCGGGCGACCGGCGGGGAGCGCGGGTCCCAGGGCGCGGTGATCGTCTGTCAGGAGGTGACGGGATGAAAAAGGGAATATCCGTGCTGCTGGCGCTTATCCTCTGTCTGGGGTGCTTCACCGGCTGCGTCGGGAGCATCGACAATTCCGCCTACGTCCCCACGGGAGACGCCCTCCTGATGGAGGGGGAGGACCCGGCGGAGGAAACCATCGCTCCGGACTCTCAGGATCTGACGCTGGCCTACTATCCCGACCGCTCCATGAACCCCCTGTACGGCAGCGACTACACCAACCGCGTGGTCATGTCCCTGATGTATCAGGGGCTGTTCGCGGTGGACTCCAAGAACAATACGACCCCCATTCTGTGCTCTCAGTATCAGGTCACCCCGGATAACCGTACATGGACGATCTATCTGGAACCCAACGCGACCTTCTCCGACGGCACCCGGGTCACGGTGCAGGACGTGGTCGCGAGCTACGAGCAGGCGCGGCAGAACGTGTATTACAAGGGGCGCTTCACCCACATTGCCCGTGTGGAGCTGTCCAGCGACGGCGGCGTGGACTTTTTCCTTGACACGCCGTACCAGAATCTGGCGCTGCTGCTGGATATCCCCATCGTCAAGGCTTCGGAAGTGACCGTGGACAACCCCCTGGGAACCGGCCCCTACTCTCTGGAAGACGGCATCGGCGGCAAGCATTTGCAGCGGGTGGTTGGCTGGTGGTGCAGCAGCGACGACTTAGTGGCGAAGGATTCCTCCATCGCCCTTGTGGAAGCGGAATCCCCTTCCCAGATCCGGGACGAGTTTGAGTTTTCCGGCCTGAGCGTGGTCTGCACCAATCCCCAGACGGATTCCTACGCCGACTACCGCTGCGACTTCGAGCTGTGGGAAGTGGACAGCGGCTTCATGATGTATATCGGCTGCAACGTCACCTACAGTAAATTTTTCGACGACGGCACCCTGCGTACCTTCCTGACCTACGGCATTGACCGGCAGACGCTGGTGGACGACAACTACGGCGGACTGGCGCTGCCCACGACCCTGCCCATTTCCCCCATGTCGCCGTATTACAGCAAAAGTCTGGCAACAAATTATGATTACGACGAGATGCGCTTCATCGACGCGGCCAGCAAATTCCGCGTTCCCACCAACGACAAGGGCGTGCCGAGGACGCTGCAGCTGCTGGTCAACAGCGACGATTCCGCCCGTCTGCGCTGCGCCCGGAACATCGCGGCCACGCTGACGGAGCTGGGTCTTGCCTGTGAGACGGTGGAAAGTCCCACCAGCGTCTACGAAGCCCGGCTTCAGGCGGCCAACTACGACATTTACCTCGGCATCACGAAGCTGCCCACAACGGCGGACCTGTCGGAATTCTACCGGCCGTGGGGCGAAATGAGCTGGGGCGGCCTCGCCAACGAGACGATCTACAACATGGTCAATCAGTCTCTGGCGGACAGAGGCAACTACTATAACCTGCACAAGCTGGTGGCGGACGACGGCCGGATCATCCCCGTGATGGCCGGTTACTACGCCATCTATGCCAAGCGCGGCGTGCTGAGCGACCTGAACCCCGCCCGGGACAACGTGTTCTACTACACGCTGGGCAAGACCATGGAGAGCAGTAAGGTTGCCACGCAGTTCAGCTGAGAGAGACCGCAGATCTGCGGAAAAATATCTACCAACAGGAAAGGAAGAAGATCATGAAAAGAGTTATTGTCCTGACGCTTACCTTGGCGCTGCTGCTGTGCGGCTGCGGTGCCAGGAGCGCGCCTGCCACAACTCCCGCGACGGTGCCGGAGACCACCGCCGCGCCGACCGCCGAACCCACCGCGGAACCCACGGCGGAACCGACCACCGTGCCGACCACGGAACCGGAGGTTTATGTCAACCCCCTGAACGGCGAAGTTCTGGATGCGCCCTTCACCGGCCGTATTTTTGCCAACACCGTGAGCAATCTGGCGGACAACATTCCCCATGTGGGCGTGGTGAAGGCGGACATGCTGATCGAGTGCTACGTCAACATGGACAGCGTGGTGCGCTGTCTGGCGCTGTTTACCGACATCGACTCCGTGGACGCCATCGGCTCCACCCGTTCCACCCGACCCATGTTCAACAGTATCGCCCAGCACTATGACCTGATCCTGTCCCACGCGGGCGGCTCCGCGCAGGCGCTGAAGGATGCCAAGGATCGGGGCGTGGAGAATTTCAACATTGACGAATGGGTGGTGGCCTCCACCGGCGCTTCCTATCGGGACACCGAGCGCAAGGGCGCGCTGGAGAACACCCTCTACGGCATCGGTTCCGGCATCAAAGCCTACGCCGAGTCTCAGGGCTACCCCATGACGCTGGAGCGGGACTACGGCTTCGACTTCACCGACGACGGCACCCCGGCGGACGGTGTTGAGGCCAAGGACATCAGCATCACGCTGGTCTACGAAAAGGCCAGAAAGGAAACCCGGATGGTCTATGACGAGAGCACGGGCAAATACGCCTTCAACCAGTACGGCAAGGTCATGACCGACCTGAAGACTGAGGAAGTCGAAGCGTTCCGGAACGTCATCGTCATGTACGCGGACATCACCACCACCGGCATTTACCACATCGCGGACTTCAATGCCGGTGGCAAGGGCTACTTTGCCTGCGGCGGCAAGCTCATCCCCATCGTCTGGATGTGCGGCGGCGATAAGGAGCCGTTCCGCTTCTTCACGGAAAGCGGCGAGCCGCTGGAGCTTGGCCGGGGCAACACCTACATGGCCATCTGCACGCCTCAGTCCCCCGTCGTCTGCGAAGGAATGCCGGAGCAGCCCGCCGAAACCACGGCCGCGTCCTGAGTTTGGGACGGATATTCCGGGAAATGAAAAGCGCCCGCAGCGTCACGCGGCGGGCGCTTTTGCGCGAATGAGCAACATGCACCGAAAAATAGCAAAAACTGATCGGAATTTTACGAAAATTACACTTTACAACGCAGTGGGATTATTGTATAATGGATTCCGTACGGAGATATCGAATGCCGTACCTGAAAAGTAAAATACTGCCTTCCGGCAGTAATAAAAATGGAGGAATTACCATGTCTGTTAAAGTTGCAATCAATGGTTTTGGCCGTATCGGCCGTCTGGCTTTCCGTCAGATGTTCGGTGCCGAGGGTTTTGAAGTCGTCGCGATCAACGACCTGACCTCTCCCAAGATGCTGGCTCACCTGCTGAAGTACGATTCCACCCAGGGCAACTACGCCGCCCACGGTCATGTCGTTGAGGCCGGCGAGGACTTCATCACTGTCGACGGCAAGAAGATCACCATTTACGCCAAGGCCAACGCTGCCGAGCTGCCCTGGGGCGAGCTGGGTGTTGACGTTGTCCTGGAGTGCACCGGTTTCTACACTTCCAAGGCCAAGGCTCAGGCGCACATCGACGCCGGCGCCAAGAAGGTCGTCATTTCCGCTCCTGCCGGCAATGACCTGCCCACCATCGTTTACAACGTTAACCACAACACCCTGACCAAGGAAGACAACATCATCTCCGCCGCTTCCTGCACCACCAACTGCCTGGCTCCCATGGCCAAGGCTCTGAACGACGGCTGGAAGATCCAGTCCGGCATTATGTGCACCATCCACGCCTACACCGGCGACCAGATGATTCTGGACGGCCCCCAGCGCAAGGGCGACCTGCGTCGTTCCCGTGCGGGTGCTGTGAACATCGTTCCCAACTCCACCGGCGCTGCCAAGGCCATCGGTCTGGTCATCCCCGAGCTGAACGGCAAGCTGATCGGCGCTGCTCAGCGTGTTCCCACCCCCACCGGCTCCACCACCATCCTGAACGCCGTTGTTGAGGGCAACCCCACCAAGGAAGAGATCAACGCTCAGATGAAGTCTCAGGCCACCGAGTCCTTCGGTTACAACACCGATGAGATCGTTTCCTCCGACATCGTTGGCATGCGTTTCGGCTCCCTGTTCGATGCCACCCAGACCATGGTCATCAATCTGGGCAACGGCACCAGCCAGGTGCAGGTCGTTTCCTGGTACGACAACGAGAACTCCTATGTTTCTCAGATGGTCCGCACCATCAAGCACTTCGCTACCTTGCTGTAATTCCGGTTCGGATAGCAACAGATTTCCCGCGGCATTTTGACGGGTGATCGCAAAATAGTGAATGGAGCGTATCGGTAACGATACGCTCCATTTTTCGTGTAAATATGCGGGTACATCCCTTGGCTCTCCCTCTGGGAGAGCTGTCACCGAAGGTGACTGAGAGGGTATTGAAGCCCGTTTTCCCCTCTCCGTCCTCGCTGCGCTCGGCCACCTCTCCCAAAGGGAGAGGCAAGAGGTGCGGTTCCATGATTCCACTGTTCAGGGCTGCCAGAATTCACCGAGGCTCCGGCGCACCTTGCCGGTGTAGCCTGTGACCGGGTGGGCTTCCAGCATGGAGCGCAGTACCGCTTCTTCGGTGGCCTCCGCCACGGCGCGGAAGGCGTCGTCTATGTGGGACTCGTGGATGCAGCGGAAATTCAGGCAATCGCCCTGTGCGGGAATGCGGTTGGCGGTGGAAAAGCCTACCATGACTTCGCCACTGCCGTGGCCGATGTAGCTGCCCAGCCGGGCAAGACCCACGCTGCACCGACGGATGATCCGTCCCAGCTGGCGGGAGGTGACGGGCAGGTCGGTGCCGACGATCATGATGCAGCTGCCCTCGTCCGGAGTGTCCTCCCGGATGCGCCGCTCGATCTCCTTGCCGATGTTTTCCCCGCCGACGGTCAAATCCCGCAGACACCCGTGGTTCGTCAGAACCAGCACGCCCACGGTGAAGGTCTCACCGCCGATCTCCACAAGCCGGGAGGAGGAACCGATGCCGCCCTTCAGGTCGTGGCAGGTCATGCCCTTGCCCGCGCCCACGTCGCCCTGCGCAAAGTCCGCCGACGCGGCGGCAATGGCGGCGAAGACCTCCGTCTGCCCAACCGCCCGGTGACGGATGTCATTCAGGGATGCGTCGTTGCACTCGCACACCACGGGGTTCACGGAAAGAACCGGATATCCCCGGCGCTCCCCCTGACGGCACATGTATTCCACCATGGCGTCGTGAACCAACCCCACGTTCAGGGTGTTCGTCAGGGCGATGGGGGTTTCCAGCGTCCCCAGCTCCCCGATCTGCATCAGCCCGGTGGTTTTTCCAAAGCCGTTGAGAACGTGGTAAGCCGCGGGCATTTTATTGCGGAAAATGTCGTCCTCGCAGGGCAGGATCACCGTCACGCCGGTTTTGTGCCGTTCATCATCCACGGTGCAGTGGCCGACGCGGACACCTGACACGTCCGCGATGGAGTTCCGCGGCCCGTGGGGCATACGGCCTATGTTCAGGTCCATAAAAAATCCTCCCGATCGTTTTTTGACATTATACCGTTCCCAAGGGAAGAATGCAACAGTTTTGCCCCAAAGAGTGAGATTTCCCATGAAGCGGCAAAAAATCCCGTGTTCATGCTGTTGCGGAGGGTTGACCCCTATGTTACAATTAAAATTGGAAACCAAAAGGAAGGCGGCACCGGATGGTGCGGAAGTGTGAACCCAAATGAAAAGATGCCCCTGCTGCGGCGCGCCCTATGACGGCAAGCGTTGCCGGGAATGCTACTACGAGCCGTTTACCGAGGAGATTGCCCACGGGATGCATACCCACGAGGGGGAACCGCTGGTCATTGAGCACCCGGAGGACAGACCCGTCCGCCGGAGCGTCCCCACCCGGCATGGAGAGTGCGGGCAGTATTCCGGAAAGCGGAAGAAGACCAGCCCCAAGTGGCTCTGGCCGATTCTGATCGTAACCGCGTTCATGGTGGCGCAGTACGTGCTGACGGAGTTCATTACCGAAAAAGTGAGCAGCATGTCCTCCCTGTGGAGCGACGACGGGGACACCTGGGAGACGGAAGCGGTGATTCGCCCGGAGGATTTCCACCATCAGACCGTCCTGTACGACAAGGACGGCATTCTGGCCGTGGCCGACTGGAAGGACGGAGACACATACACGGACGAGATTCCCGTCTACTTGCGCAACGATTCAGACCGGGACGTTATGCTCATGAGCAGCATGGACTGCGTCAACGGCTACATGACGGAGTACCGCCTCTTTTTGGGCGAGGTGGAAGCGGGACAGGAGGAAATGACCTCGATCTGGGTCAACGATACCGACCTTGAAAGCGGAAATATTGAAACGATCGGCGAACTCTCGTTCTGCTTGGAAGTGACGGATGCCAGCGACTACAATCCGCTGGATTCTACGCCCCCCATTACCCTGCGCGCAGACAAGAACAATGTCCGGTCGGTGGAGAGCGGCGGCACGACGGTTCTGGAGGAGGCGGGCATCACCCTTACCTACACGGGCAGCGAGGGTGAGCTTTGCGAGGACGGCGCCTTCCGGTTCCGGGTAGAGAATCATTCCGAGCGGAATATCTGGCTCTACACGATGGAAACCTATGTGAACGGCGAATCCGCTGATCTGTTCCTGTTCGACGAGCTTGCGCCGGACGCCTGGGGCAAGTGCGAAATGTGGCTGTATGACGCGGGCGTGGAGCGGGTTCGGGACATCACCTCCCTGGAGCTGGTGCTGGGCGTCTTGGATCATGACACCGATGAGCTTTTGCTGGAAAGCAAGCGGGTCAGCATTCCCGTTACAAAATAGTGTTTTCTTCCCCCGGCTGCATCAGCAGCCGGGGGAGCATTCGCTTCCAAAAAATCCACGAAAAAAGCAACGAGCCATTGAAAGAACGGCGGAAATTTGATACTATATAGAAAATGTGGGGCGGCCACGCGCCCGCCCCGGAAGATGACCAGGTGAAGCCATGAACACCAAAGAAGATTTTATTGCCGTCTTTGACTCCGGCGTGGGCGGCATCAGCGTGCTGCGGCACCTGCGGCGCCTCATGCCCGGGGAGCGGTACCTCTATTTCGGCGACTCCGCCAACGCCCCCTACGGCACAAAAACCAAGGACGAGGTGGAAGCGCTCACCTTCGCCGCAGCGCGGCGGCTGATGGCCCGGGGGGTCAAGGCGCTGGTGGTGGCCTGCAACACCGCAACCTCCGCCGCCATTCACGACCTGCGGGAAGCCTATCCGGATACCATCGTCATCGGCATCGAGCCTGCCCTCAAGCTGGCCTATGACCGGTATCACGGCGGCGGCATCGGCGTGATGGCTACGCCCATGACCCTGCGGGAGGAAAAATTTGAAGCGCTGATGCACCGCTACGACCAGAGCTGCCGGATCTATAAAATTCCCGCACCGGGGTTGGTGGAGCTGGTGGAGCGGGGGCAGGCGGATTCCCCGGAAGCCGAATCCCTTCTGCGGGAGCTGTTCGCCCCCTATCAGGGAAAGCTGGACGAGGTGGTGCTGGGGTGTACCCATTATCCCTTCGCGGCGAAGGCCATTTCCCGGGTGCTGGGAAGCGGCGTCGCCCTGTTAGACGGGGGCGACGGTACCGCCCGGGAGACCCGCCGCCGTCTGGCGGAAGCGGGGCTTCTGGAAAACGGAACAGGTGAGGTCATCCTCACCAACAGTCTCCCGGACGAGTCAATTCTCGAATTGTCCCGGAAGCTGTTGGATGAGAAATAGATATGGAGGAAAAGATTATGGACGACAACATTCTGGTCATCGGCATTGCGGGCGGCACGGGCAGCGGCAAAACCACCCTGATGAACAATCTGATCTCCCGCTTTGAGGGCATGGTCACGGTCATCAGCCACGACAACTACTATAAGCGCCACGACGACATGACCTACGAGGAGCGCAGTCAGCTCAATTACGACGAGCCTGCCGCCTTCGACACCAGCCTGATGGTCTACCATCTGGAAGAGCTGCGCCGGGGGCACGCCATCGAATGCCCGGTGTACGACTTCACCATCCATAACCGGTCGGAGCAGACCATTCACATCGTGCCGAAAAAGGTCATCATCGTGGAGGGCATTCTGATCTTCGAGAACGAGGAGCTGCGCAACCTCATGGACATCCGGATTTTCGTGGACACCGACGCGGACATCCGCCTGTGCCGCCGCATCAAGCGGGACGTGAACAAGCGGGGAAGAACTTTGGAAAGCGTACTGAAGCAGTATCAGGACACGGTCAAGCCCATGCACGAGCGGTACGTGGAGCCGAGCAAGAAGTATGCCAACATCGTCGTCCCCGAGGGCGGGAAAAATCTGGTGGCGCTGGACATGATCGTCGGCCGCATCCAGCGGCATCTGGAGGAAACATGAATTACGAGAGTCTGATTTTTGACATTGACGGCACCCTCTGGGATTCCCGGGCGCTGGTGGCGGAGGGCTACAACATCCAGCTTAACAAAGAGGGGCTTTCCCGGTACTGCATCACGGCGGAAACCCTGAAGCCCCTGTTCGGCCGGGTGATGACGGAAATCGCCGACGTTCTGTTTGCCGACTTTCCGGAAAAAGAGCGCTACGCCCTGATGGCGCGGTGCATGGAGACGGAAAACCGCCACCTCCACGAAAACCCCTGCCATATCGGCTACCCCGGCGTCCGGGAGACGATGGAAGAGTTGGCGAAGACGCACCGCCTGTTCATCGTCAGCAACAGTCAGCAGGGCTATCCGGAGCTGTGCATTTCCAAGCTGGGGCTGACCGGCTGCATCACCGGCCATCTGTGCTTCGGCGACACCGGCACCAGCAAGGGGAAAACCATCCGCACACTGATGGAGAAATACAACATCACCTCCTGCGCCTACATCGGCGACACCCAGGGAGATTACGAGGCCACGGTGGAAGCGGGCGTCCCCTTCCTCTGGGCAAGCTACGGCTTCGGCACCCCGGCGGGGTACGCCGGGAAAATCGATTCCTTTGAGGAATTGCTAAAGCTGTAAACATTACGGAGGTTCCATGAGTATTTCCATCGACACTTACTGCCTGCAATGCCTTCTGCGGCGAAACATCGCCCTCGCCCAGACGCTGGGGACGGAGGAGCAGGCAATGGCCTTTGCCAAAGAGATTATGAAGCTGTACCTGTCCGCGCCGGAGGGGGTGTCCTCCCCGTGGTTCGGGCCGCAGATCGCCGACCTGCTTCACGATATGTACGGCCTTGACTATGACCGCTTCCGTCAGGAAAAACTGGATTCCAACCACTTCGTGCTGGAGCGGCTCCCCATGATCCGGAAAAGGGTGACGGAAGCCAAGGACCCGGTTCTTGCGGGACTGCAATTCGCCATTCTGGGGAATTATCTGGACTTTTCCGCCTTGCAGGGGCAGGTCAGCTTTGAAAAGCTGGAGGAAATGCTGGATAAGGCGCTGGAAATGGAGCTGGACGAGCAGGTGTACGCTTACTTTTGCCGGGATTTACGCCGGGGCGGGAAGCTGGTGTACCTGACGGACAACGCCGGAGAGATCGGCTTTGACCGGGTGCTGGCCGAGGCAATCGCGGCGGCGTATCCGGATATTGCCATCACTTTCTGCGTCCGGGGCGCCATTGCCCAGAACGACGCGACCCGGGAGGACGCCGCCGCCGTGGAAATTCCCTTCCCGGTGATCGACAACGGCAACCGGGTGGCGGGCACCCAGCTGGATATGCTGAGCGAGGAAGCCGCCGCGGCGCTGTCGGACGCGGACGTGATCCTCGCCAAGGGCATGGCCAACGCGGAGACGATGCTGGGCTGCGGGTACAACGTGTACTATGCGTTTCTGGTAAAATGCCAGCGGTTCGTCACCCGCTTCGGCAAGCCCATGTTCACCCCCATGCTGGTGAAGGAACGGGAGTAAAAAATTCCTCTGCTGCGGTGGCAACAGAGGAATTTTTGCAGTCAGGAATGGCGCTGGGTGGGCTGGAGGTAGCATTCTGTGCTCCAGCTGAAACAGCTATCGTACTCGACGGTCAGATAGACGGTCTTCTTGCCGTCCTTCAACTGGACGAAGCACACGCCGTTTTCGTCAAAGAGATCGGTGATTTCCATGCTCTGATCTTTGTAGTAGACCCACACCGTTCCGTCCTCCCGGTAGGTCACATCGATTCTGTTCTGAAGGTCTTCCAGAAGCTCTTCCTCCGTCAGAGGGCGCTCCCGGCCAAAGGCGTCGATGGCTACACCGCCGCCCCCTTCGCTGTGTACCCCGTCGGCAGCTTCGTAGGTCAGCTCGTAGCTGCCGTCCTGAATTTCCAGAACGGCGTCGGTCTGATCGCCGTAGCACCAGAGCTGGATGGTTCGCTGAATGCCGCCCACGTCTTCCGCGTAGCAGACGCCCGCCATGGCAAATACCGCAATCACCGCGGCGCACAGCAGCACCGCTTTCCGCAGGGAAAAATGCTTTTTCGTTTCCATATGGGTTACCTCCGTCAAAATGTCCTCGGAGGCATGAAGCACGCCGAAGGCACGCCGGTATTTTTCCTTATTCGTCATCGTTCCACGCCTCCATCAGTTTGGTTTTCAGGAGCTGCCGACCCCGGTTCAGCTGGCTTTTGACGGTGCCTTCCCGCGAGTGGAGAATCTCCGCGATCCGGGCGACACTGTAGTCCTCGTAGCAAAACAGGTGGATCACCGTCCGGTATTTTGCGGGCAGGGACATGACCGCCTCAAAGAGGGACTTATCCTCCGGCGCTTCAAAGGACAGCGTTTCCATATAGTCCTCCCATGAGACCCGGTGCTTTTCCCAGAAGGAACGCTTCTGATCTCTGGCCCGGTTGATGGCGACCCGCAAAAGCCATGCGCGGATGTGATCCTCGTCGGTAAATTCCTTGTCATAGGAACAGTACCGCAGATATGTATCCTGCACCGCGTCGTCGGCATCCGCCTGATTCCCTGTGACGCTGAACGCCGCAGAGAAAACACGGTCGCCGTATAAGCGAAAGGCATCCTCAGCTGACAGTTTCATATGTAGCCCCTTTTTGTTGGGGGGAAACTCTGGCTCAGCCGAAGACGATTGATCCAGAGCTTCCCCGTAGAAGTACTTCTGCCAATAGAACGTATGAGAAGCGGAAAAGGTTGCGTATTCTGGAAAATTATTTTTGAGTATTGTATCATCCGAAGCGCTTTCCTTCAAGGGCGTTTTCCACCGCTGATTGGGCAAAATGTTGAAAAAAAGTCCCGGAATTTGTGAAAACCCTCTTGCCAAACAGGAAAAACGGTGATATAATCCTAACGTAAACAGGTAGAAGGTAGGAAAGAGAGGCGCGAGCGCCTCTCTTTCTTGCTGATTAAGGTCGTGTCTGAGAGCAGGTGAAAGCCACCTTTCGGACAGACTCAGGGAAAGGGTGTATCCATGAAAGTTACCGAACAAGTGGCGGCCTTCGCCGAGCCCATCGTAAAAGAACACGGCTGCGAGCTTTGGGACGTGGAATACGTCCGGGAGGGCAGCGAATATTTCCTGCGGCTGTATATTGACAAGGACGGCGGCGTGGACATCAACGACTGCGAGGCCATCTCCCGCGCCGTTGACCCCATTCTGGACGAAAAGGACCCGATCCCCGGCTCCTACCATTTTGAGGTCTGCTCCGCCGGACTGGAACGGGTGCTGAAGCGCCCCTCTGATTTCCAGAAATATCTGGGCAGCCCCATCACCGTCAAGCTCTACCGCCCCAGAAACGGCATGAAGGAAATTCCCTGCGTCCTGCGCGCTTACGAGGACGGCAGGCTGACCGTGGAGGCGGGGAAGGAAACCGTAACGTTTGAAAAATCCGAGGTCGCGCTGGTGCGGCTTCGTGTGGAATTCTGATAGGAGGACAGAATAAAATGGCAAGAAAGACAGCCAAAAAGCAGGCGGAAGCCCCCAAGGTGGACATCGGCGCGGAGATTTTCGCGTCCCTGCGGGAGCTGGAAAAGCTCAAGGGCATCCCTGTGGACTATATGGTGGAGCGTCTGAAACAGGCGCTGACCAACGCCTACCGCAAAGACCGGGAGGACCGCCGGGACGTCCCGGCGGACAATGTGGTGGTCGATCTGAGCGAGCATGGACTTTCCATGCACATCGTCAAGACCGCCGTGGAGGAAGTGGAGGATACCGCACTGGAGATCCCCATCGACGCCGCCCGGAACTATAACCCCGACGTTCAGGTGGGCGACCCGGTGAACATCCCCGTGGACATCCAGAAATTCGGCCGCATCGCCGCCCAGACTGCCAAGCAGGTGGTCATTCAGGGCATCCGGGAAGCCGAACGGGGCGTGGCTTACGAAAGCTATTCCAACAAGGCACAGGAGCTGATGACCGGCACCGTGCTGCGCATCGACCCCACCACCGGCGATATGTTCCTGCGCATCGGTCAGGGTAATGATACCTCCGACGCCGTGCTTCAGGCCGGCGAGCAGATCCCCGGCGAAACCCACCACGAGGGCGACATGATCCGGGTGTACGTGCTGGAAGTCCACAAGATGGGCCGCGGCCCGCTGATCCACGTCTCCCGCACCCATCCCAATCTGGTGCGCCGCCTGTTCGAGCTGGAGACCCCGGAGATCGCCGACGGTCAGGTGGAGATCCGCAACATCGCCCGGGAAGCCGGTTCCCGTTCCAAGATGGCAGTTCGCGCCGCCATGGAGGGCATCGACCCCGTGGGCGCCTGCGTCGGCCCTCACGGCGGACGTGTGGGTGCCGTCGTGAAGGAACTGGGCGGCGAGAAGATCGACATCGTGGTGTGGAGCGAAGACCCCTGCCAGTATGTCCGGGCTGCCCTCAGCCCTGCGGATGTCATTGACGTCAGCCTGATCCCCGGCCAGAAAGCCTGCCGGGTGATCGTCCCCGACGACCAGCTGTCCCTGGCCATCGGCAAGGAGGGTCAGAACGCCCGTCTGGCCGCCCGCCTGACCGGCTACAAGATTGACATCAAGCCCGCCTCTCAGGCAGAACCCGCCGAGGAGACGGAGGAAGCATAAAAATCCGGAGCGATAAGGAGGCAGTTCGATGCAGAAGAAAATTCCCCAGCGGCAGTGTATGGGCTGCCGGGAACGGAAGGCCAAGCGGGAGCTGATCCGGGTCGTCCGCAGCCCCGAGGGCGAGGTCAGTCTGGACTTCGGCGGCAAGAAAAACGGCCGGGGCGCATACATCTGTCCCAATCCCGAGTGCCTGAAAAAGGCCATCCGCTCCAAAGCGCTGGATCGCAGTCTGGAAGTGACCATCCCGGAGGAGGTCTACCAGCGGCTGGAAAAGGAGATGGAGAATGGATAAGGCGCTGCAATATCTGTCCATAGCCCGCAAGGGCGGCATGGCGGAGCTGGGCGAGGAGCCGGTAGGCGCGATCGCCCGGGCGGGAAAGGCGTACCTGATTCTGGTAGCTGCCGACGCTTCCGACCATACATGGCGTCGGGCGAAATCCTTCGCCGCCGGAACCGACCAGCAGTGCGTCCGCCTGAAATCCACCAAAGAGGAAATGGGCTTTGCCATCGGCCGGACCAGCCTTGCCATCGCCGCCGTGACGGATGTCCGGCTGGCGCTGACCCTGCTGACGGCGCTTGGCGAACCGGAGAAAAACCGGGAAGCTCTGGAAGTGCTTTCCGCCAAGGCTGAAAAGGTAAAGAAGCATCAGGCCGAGGCGAAAGCCCATGTAAAAAATGTGCGAAAAGGGAAAAAGAAGCAGTAGTTTTGAGTAGTAAGCAGAGCGCAGAAGCGCATATCCCCTGCGTTCCGCTTTCCGCTTGTCATATTTTGGAGGTGCGTTTTATCGTATGAGTTTAGTGAAGTATCGTTTGAAGGAGGTCGCGGCAGACTTCGGCGTTGCGCCGAAGGTGATCGCGGACATCATCTCCAAGTATTTTCAGAAGCCCAAGTCCAATACGCAGGTGCTCACCGATGAGGAACTGAATCTGGTGTTTGACAGCATGACCCAGACCCACCAGATCGCGTCGCTGGAGCAGGTGTTTGCCGTGAAGCCCGCGCCCAAGGCGGAGCCGCCCAAGCCCGAAGCCCCCAAGGCCGAGGCTCCCAAGCAGGAAGCCCAGCAGGCCGCGAAGCCCCAGCAGGCGAAGCCTCAGTCCCAGCCCCAGAATCAGAACCGTCCCCAGCAGCCCGCCGCGCCCAGCGCGCAGCCTGCCAAGGCAGACAAGCCCAAGGAGCCTGAACGGAAGCGGGAGCGCCGGGTGGTGGACACCTCCGCCGTGCAGGTCAACGCCGGACGCTTTGCCGACGTGGACAATCTGGTTTCCGAGAAGGTGCAGAATTATCAGGGCGGCAAGCAGCGCATCGGCGGCAAGAAGGGTCAGCAGGGCAATAAGCAGCAGTCCGGCAAGTTCCGCGGCAGCAAGTCCCGGAACGAGGAGCAGGAGAAAATGCGCCGCCTGCAGATGGAGGTCGCCCGGAAGGCACCTCTGACGGTGAAGATCCCCGAGGAGATCACCGTGGGCGAGTTGGCTTCCCGGATGAAGAAGACCGCCGGAGAGGTCATCAAGTGCCTGATGAAGAACGGCGTCATGGCCGCCATCAACCAGAGCATCGATTTTGACACCGCCGAGTTCGTGGCCACCGAGATGGGCTGCAAGGTGGAGAAGGAAGTCACCGTCACCATCGAGGAGCAGATCATCGACGACCATGTGGATACCGCCGAAGAGCTGGAGACCCGCGCCCCCGTCGTAGTGGTCATGGGTCACGTTGACCACGGCAAGACCTCCCTGCTGGACGCCATCCGCAAGACCTCCGTCACTGCGGAAGAAGCTGGCGGCATCACCCAGCACATCGGCGCTTACACCGTGGACGTGAACGGGAATATGGTCACGTTTTTGGATACCCCCGGCCACGCGGCCTTTACCTCCATGCGTGCCCGCGGCGCGAAGTCCACGGACATCGCCATTCTGGTGGTTGCCGCCGACGACGGCATCATGCCCCAGACCATCGAGTCCATCAACCACGCCAAGGCTGCGGACGTTCCCATTATCGTCGCCATCAATAAGATGGATAAGCCCACCGCCAACCCCGACAAGATCAAGGAGCAGCTGACCAAGTACGACCTGATCCCCGAGGAGTGGGGTGGCGAGACCGTCATCTGCCCCATCTCCGCCAAGACCGGTCAGGGTCTGGACAATCTGCTGGAAATGGTCATCCTCACCGCCGAGGTGCTGGAGCTGAAGGCCAACCCCAACCGCCGCGCCAAGGGCGTGGTGATCGAAGCGCGGCTGGATAAGGCCCGGGGTCCCGTGGCGACGCTGCTGGTGCAGAACGGCACGCTGAAGCAGGGCGATATCGTCATTGCCGGTACCGCCGTCGGCCGTGTCCGTGTTATGACCAACGACAAAGGACGCACTGTCAAGACCGCCGGCCCCTCCGTGCCTGTGGAGATCACCGGCCTTGCCGACGTGCCCACGCCGGGCGACGAGTTCAACGCCGTCACCGACGAGCGTATGGCCCGTGAGCTGGTGGAGCAGCGCCGTCAGGCGCAGAAGGACGCCCTGGCCAAGATGAACCAGAAGGTCACCTTGGACAATCTGTTCGCCAAGATGCAGGAGGGCGAAATGAAGGAGCTGCCGCTGATCGTCAAGGCCGACGTGCAGGGCTCCGCCGAAGCGCTGAAATCCTCTCTGGAGAAGATCTCCAACGAGGAAGTCCGCGTCCGTGTCATCCACGCGGGCGTCGGCGCCATCAACGAAAGCGACATTCTGCTTGCCTCCACCGCAGGCGCCATTGTGGTGGGCTTCAATGTCCGTCCCGACGCCGCCGCTGCTGCCAGCGCCCACCGCGCCAATGTGGATATGCGGTTCTACCGCGTGATCTACGACGCCATCGACGAGATCGAGGCCGCCATGAAGGGTATGCTCGCGCCCAAGTTCGAGGAAGTTGTCATCGGCCACGCGGAAGTGCGCATGACCTACAAGGTCAGCGCCATCGGCACCATTGCCGGCTGTATGGTCAAGGACGGCAAGGTCACCCGGGATTCTCAGGTGCGTGTTCTGCGGGACAACATCGTCATCCACGAGGGCGAGATCGGCTCCCTGCAGCGCTTCAAGGACGCGGTCAAGGAAGTCACCGCCGGTTACGAGTGCGGCATGAGCGTCGTGAAGTACAACGACATCAAGGAAGGCGACATTTTCGAGTGCTTTGTCATGCAGGAAGTGAAACGCTAAGTTATTCGCCGTGCCGCACGGGGAAGCTCTGGATAAACTGGCAAGAGCTGACAGCGAGAGATTTTTCACCAGATGAAGGCTTCCAAAGCGGAGAAATACTTTGTGTATTTCCCGCTTTGGAAACCGCACAGCTGGGGGAAAAGATCCGCTGCTCAGCCGCAGACGGTTTATTCAGAGTTTCCCCCTCGCGGCGCGGCGAAAACTGTTATTGCACAGAGGGGGAAGCTCCCAATGTGCTGCTGAAAGGAGTACCCAATGTCATCCAACCGAATCAATCGGATCAACGAGGAGATCCAGAAGGAGCTGTCCGCCCTGCTTCGTACCGTGAAGGACCCCAGAGTGCAGGACACGATGATCTCCATTACCCGGGTGGAAACCACCCCGGATCTGCGCTATACCAAGGTATACGTCAGCTTTTTGCAGGAGGAGCGGGTGAAGGACGCCATGGCGGGGCTGAAATCCGCCGCCGGATACCTGCGCCGTCAGCTGGGACACAACCTCCAGCTGCGCTACAGCCCGGAGATCGTCTGGTCTGAGGACGATTCCATCACCTACGGCGCGAGAATGCTGAAGCTGATCAACTCCCTGGAGGTCAAAAACGATGAAGATTCTGACGAGAGCTGATGCGGCGCGTTTTCTTCTGGAACACGACCATTTTGCCATTCTGTCCCACCGCCGCCCGGACGGGGATACCGTCGGTACCTCCGCCGCTTTGTGCCGGGGGCTGCGGCTGCTGGGCAAGACCGCCCATGTGCTTGTCAACAAAGAAGTGACGCCCCGGTTTGCGTGGCTCCATGAGGGGCTGACCAAGCCATGGGTGGAGGAAGGCGACACCATCGTCTCGGTGGACGTGGCGTCTCCCGAGATGCTTCCTGCGGATTTCCGGCCGCTGCTGGGGAAGATTGCCCTGCGCATCGACCACCACAGCTCGGCGACCTCCTTTACGGAGCAGGAGCTGGTGGACGGGGACAGCGCATCCTGCGCCGAGGTGGTGTGGGACGTGCTGGAGCTGATGGGCGTCAAGGCCGACCGGGCGCTGGCGGAGGCGGTGTATGTGGGCGTTTCCACCGATACCGGCTGCTTCCGCTTTTCCAATACCACGGCGCATACCTTTTCCGTGGCGGCGCTGTGTACCCGGGCAGGGGCGCGGATCTACGAGCTGAATCAGGAGCTGTTTGAGACGAACACGCTGGAACGTCTGAAAATGCAGGCGTGGATCGTGGAGCATCTGGAGCTGCTGCGGGGCGGCGAAATGGCCATCTGCGCCATTCCCCGCGTCGTGGAGGAGGAGATCGGCGTCAACGAGGACGATATGGACAACATCTCCAATTTCCCCCGCACGGTGGCGGGCGTCCGCATGGCGGCGACCCTCCGGGAGACGGGGGACGGGGAGACGAAGCTGTCCGTCCGGGCAGTCCCCGGCTGCGACGCCACGGCGGTCACCGTCCGTTTCGGCGGCGGCGGCCACAAGGGCGCGGCGGGCGCGTCCATGAAGCTGCCTCTCGATGAGGCCGTCAAGGCTGTGGAAGCGGTCATGTCAGAAGTGAACTGAAATGAACGGAATTGTGATTATCGACAAGCCCGCCGGGTGGACGAGTCAGGACGTGACGGCGCGGCTGCGGCGGGTCTTCGGCACCCGGCGCATCGGCCACGGCGGTACGCTGGACCCCATGGCTACCGGTGTGCTGCCCGTGTTTGTGGGGCGCGCCACCCGGGGCGTAGAGTTTTTTGAACACGCCGAGAAGACCTACGAAACGGAGCTGCTTCTGGGCGTCGCCACCGACACCGAGGATACCACCGGCACGGTACTTACCCGCCGGGAGGTCAGCGTGACACAGGAACAGCTTACCGAGGTGCTGGAACGCTTCCGGGGGGAGATCATGCAGATCCCGCCCATGTATTCCGCGCTGAAGGTAAACGGCCAGAAGCTGTGTGACCTCGCCCGGAAGGGCAGGCAGGTGGAGCGTCAGCCCCGCCCCGTCACCATCCACGAGCTGACGCTGCTGTCCCGGGAGGGGGATACCCTCCGTCTGCGGGTGCGCTGCTCCAAGGGCACGTATATCCGCACCTTGTGCGCGGACATCGGCGAAGCGCTGGGCTGCGGCGGATGTATGCAGGCGCTGCGCCGGACGCAGGCCGGGGAATACACCATCGCCGAGGCCGTCCCCTTACAGCAGCTGCTGGAAGCGGCGGAGCCGGAAACCTATCTGCGGGACGTGGACACCATGTTCCGGGGCTATCCCGCGGTGAAGCTCACCGTCAATCAGGAAAAGCGGTGCCGGAACGGCAACGCCTTTTCCGTCAGTCTTCCCGGCGGAACCTACCGCGCTTACAGCCAGTCGGGAGAATTTCTCATGCTGGCGAAGGTGGAAGACGGCGTTATGTCAACCATAAAGAGCTTTTTTGACGTACAATAAAAGAACGGAAAGCCCCGGCCTTTGCCGCAAGCTTCCGTTCCTGTCAGGTGAACCAATGAACAAGACGATTTATGCCCTTGGATTCTTCGACGGGGTACACGTAGGTCACGCTGCGCTGCTTGACCGGTGCAAAACCTTAGCCCGGAAAGAAAACTACCGAGCCGGGGTCGTGACCTTTGCCGCCCATCCGGATACGCTGGTGCTGGGGAACACCCCGCCCCTCATCAATACGCCCTACGACCGGGAGAAACTCCTTCGGGAACGCTTTTTCATGGAGCAGGTCGTGACGCTGCCCTTTGACGAGCAGATGCACACCATGCCGTGGCGGGATTTTCTCAACATGCTGATACGGGACTATGCTGCTGCCGGGTTCGTCTGCGGCGAGGACTTCCGTTTCGGCTATCGGGGCGAGGGAAACGCGGACGCTCTGGAGGGATTCTGCCGGGAGCAGGGACTTGTCAGCGCCGTGGTGAACGACCAGATAATCGATGGCATCCGGGTGTCCAGCACCTACATTCGCCGCCGGATCGAGACGGGGGACATGGAGACTGCCGTGAAATTTCTGGGGCACCCCCATATTCTCAGCGGCTCCGTGGTTCACGGACACCAGCTGGGGCGGCGGCTGGGCATCCCCACCGCGAACCTGCGTCTGCCGGAGGGGCTGGCAGAGCCGAAATTCGGCGTCTACGCCTGCCGCGCCGTGGTGGAGGGCAAGCGGTACTGCGCCGTGACCAACATTGGCGTCCGACCCACGGTGGAGGGGCGCAGCGTCACGGTGGAGCCGTGGATTCTGGACTACGACGGCGACCTGTACGGCCGGGAAATCACGCTGGAATTCTACCGTTTTCTCCGCCCGGAGCGGAAATTTCCCTCTCTGGACGACCTGAAAGCGGAAATTCACCGCAACGCCGGGGAAACGAGAGCCTACTTTGGGGAATAACCCCTTGTTTTATCCGAGGAAATGCAGTATAATAAAGCATCATTCAGAATTGGGAGGACGACGCCATGCCGCTGCACGACGATGAAATGAATATGCGCCGTGAAAAGCGGGAAGCCCAGCGCAGAAAGCAGCAGGCCGAGGCTAAGCGGCTTCGTATCACGCTGATTCTGGCGGCGGTGGTGCTGGTGCTGTGTACGGCGGGGATTGTGTTCCTCACCAGCCGTTCCGACAGTTCCCAGACGACAGTGGCGGCGGAGACCCGTCCCACCCAGAAGCCCACCCAGGCCACGGAACCGGCCACCCGCGGCCAGAAAAACACCAAGACCACCATCCACATCAAGGCGGCGGGTGACCTGAACGTGACCAACACTGTAATCAACGCCGGTGTAGCCGTGGGCGGTTACAATTACACCCGCGCCTTCATGGACGTGGCGTCCACCCTGTCCGACGCGGATCTGACGGTGCTGAACCTGGAGGGCAACATCTGCGGCGAACCCTATGGCAGCGACACCACCTCCGCCCCCCGGGAGCTGCTGGAGGGTCTGCGCAACGCGGGCGTTGACCTGATCCAGATGGCCAATTCCTGCACCATCAACAACGGCCTGATTGGCCTGACTTCCACCCTGCAAACCATCCGGGCAGCGGGGTTGGAGCCGGTGGGTGCGTTCGCTTCGGAGTCCGAGTTCCAGCAGTCCAAGGGCTACACCATCACGGAAGCTCAGGGCGTCAAGGTGGCCTTCGTGGCCTTTACCAAAGGTCTGGGCGGCCGGGGACTTCCCGCCGGAAACGACAATCTGGTGAACATCCTCTATGAGGACTACGCCAGCACCTACGACAAGATCGACCGTACCCGCATCACCAGCGTTCTGAAGGCTGTGGAAGCGGAGAAGCCGGACATCACCATCGCCCTGCTCCACTGGGGCAGCGAATACAACGACGACATCAGCGACACCCAGAAGAGCATCGTCAACCTGATGAAAAAGCAGGGCGTGGACGTCATTATCGGCACCCACCCCCATACGGTGCAGGCCATCGAGTACGATGAGCTGGCAGGCACGCTGGTGGCCTATTCTCTGGGGGACTTCTTCGGCGACGCCTCCCGGGGCGGCACCAATTACTCCATCATTCTGGATTTGGAGATCACCAAGGATTCCAGCACCGGCACCACCAAGGTGACGAATTACAGCTACACACCCATTTACACGGTCAGCGAGGCGGAAAGCGCCGACGGCTACCGCCGTGTAGTGCGCATCGACAAGACGGTGGAAGCATGGGAGGAAAATTATCTGGACAAGGTGAGCCAGTCGGCGAAAGAAAGCATGGTCTATGCGCTGGATCGTATCGAAGCCCGCATCAACCCGCCGGTGGTGGAAAAGAAGAAGTAATCGCGGAAACGTTCCGTGCCACAAGAATATGTGTTATGGAAACTCCCATGTGCTGCGGCACGTGGGAGTTTTTGAGCCTGTAATACTATTTCCTGATTAAAATCAAAGATTTTAATCAGGAAATAGTATCAGTCACCTTCGGTGACAGCTCTCCCAGAGGGAGAGCCGAGGGGATGTACCCCACTACATACGAAAAATGGAGCGTATCGTTTCCGATACGCTCCATTCACTGTTTTACGACCACCCAGCAGACCGTTGGGTGATTTTTTACTGCTTTGAATTATTTCTTCAGGTATGCGTCAATGGCAGCCGCGCCCTTCTTGCCTGCGCCCATGGCGAGGATGACGGTGGCAGCGCCGGTGACGGCATCGCCGCCGGCGAAGACGCCGGTACGGGTGGTCATCTCATTCTCGTCCACGATCAGGCCGCCCTTGCGGTTGGTGTCCAGACCGGGCGTGGTGGAGCGGATCAGGGGGTTGGGGCTGGTGCCGAGGGCCATAATAACGGTGTCCACGTCCAGCACAAACTCGCTGCCCCCAATGGCGATGGGACGGCGGCGTCCGGAAGCGTCCGGCTCACCCAGCTCCATACGCACGCACTTGATGCCATTCACGCGGCCATCTTCGCCGCCCAGAATCTCCACGGGGTTGCAAAGGGTCTTGAACTCGATGCCCTCTTCCTTGGCGTGGTGCTGCTCTTCCAGACGGGCGGGCATTTCGGCCTCACCACGGCGGTAGACGATGTACACGTGCTCCGCGCCCAGACGCATTGCGCAGCGGGCGGCGTCCATGGCCACGTTGCCGCCGCCGACCACCGCCACAGCCTTGGACTTGATGACGGGGGTGTCGGCTTCCTCGGTGTAAGCCTTCATCAGGTTGGTACGGGTCAGATATTCGTTGGCGGACAGAACGCCCTTCAAGGACTCGCCGGGGATGTTCATGAACATGGGCAGACCCGCGCCGGAGCCGACGAACACGGCCTTGTAGCCCATCTCGAACAGCTCGTCAATGGTCAGAACCCGGCCGATGACCATGTTGGTCATGACCTCGACGCCCTGGGCTTCCAGCTTCCTGACCTCGTTGGCCACGATGGCCTTGGGCAGACGGAACTCGGGGATGCCGTAAACCAGCACGCCGCCGGCGGTGTGCAGCGCTTCAAAAATGGAGACATGATAGCCCTTCTTGGCAAGGTCGCTGGCACAGGTCAGACCGGCAGGGCCGGAACCCACCACGGCCACCTTGATGCCGTTGGAGACGGCCTTCTCGGGCATGGCGTTGACGTTCTCCCGGTACCAGTCGGCAACGAACCGCTCCAGACGGCCGATGGCGACGCTCTCGCCCTTGATGCCCCGGACGCACTTGCTCTCGCACTGGCTCTCCTGCGGGCAGACACGGCCGGACAGGGCGGGCAGGGCGTTGGTGGATGTAATGATCTCGTAAGCGGCCTTGAAATCGCCCTCATGCACCTTGGCGATGAACTCGGGGATGCGGACGTTGACGGGGCAGCCCTCCACGCATTTGGGCTTCTTGCAGTTCAGGCAGCGGCCTGCTTCTTCCATCGCCATTTCGGCGGTATAGCCCAGCGCAACCTCCTTGAAGTTGTGGGCGCGAACCTGAGGTTCCTGCTCAGGCATAGGGGTCTTGGTAAGGGTCATGTTAGCCATTTTGCATTACCTCCTTATTTGATCAGGGCCTTGCCCATGGACTCAATGCGGCAGACGTGGTTCTCTTTGACCTCGGCCTCCCGGTCGCGGTAGGTGCCGTTGCGGCTGGTCAGCTCGGCAAAGTCTACCTGATGACCGTCGAATTCGGGGCCGTCCACGCAGGCGAACTTGGTCTCGCCGCCGACAGTGACGCGGCAGCCGCCGCACATGCCGGTGCCGTCCACCATGATGGGGTTCAGGGAAACCATGGTATGGACGCCGAAGGGCTGGGTGGTTCTGCATACGAACTTCATCATGGGCACGGGGCCGATGGCCAGCACCTCGTCGAAGGTCTCACCGGCCTCCAGCAGCTCCTGCAGGGGCTGGGTGACCAGGCCGTGACGGCCGTAAGTACCATCGTCGGTCATGAGGATCAGCCGGTCGGCTGCTGCCTTGAACTCGTCCTCCAGAATGACAATGTCCTTGCTGCGGAAACCGACGATAACGGTCACTTCCGCACCGGCTTCCTTAAACGCCTTGGCAGAGGGCAGGGCGATGGCGCAGCCCACGCCGCCGCCGACCACGCAGACCTTCTTCTTGCCCTCCACGGGGGTGGGCTTGCCCAAGGGGCCTACAAAGTCGTGGATGTAGTCGCCTTCCTTCAGCGCACCCAGGGCGTTGGTGGAGAAGCCGACCTTCTGGAAAATAATGGTAACGGTACCTTTTTCCCGGTCATAACCGGCGATGGTCAGGGGAACACGCTCTCCCATCTCGTCGATGCGGAAAATGATGAACTGACCGGCCTTTGCCTTACGTGCGACAAAGGGCGCTTCGATCTCCATCAGGGTGACGGAAGCGTTCAGCTCCTGCTTGCGAACGATTTTATACATGTTCTGATCCGTCCTTTTCAGAGTTTTTCAGGGGATAGAGTCACACACACCTATCGGATTCATTATAAAGCGTTCGGGGTATTTTGTCAAATGAGAATGTTCCTTTTTTGTGGAAAATGCTTACAAAACCCGAAACATGTCCCTTAGCCCGCCAGCGCGAAGTAAACCAGCACCACCACGCCCAGAATGATGCGGTAAACGCCGAAGGCGGAGAAGGAGTGCCTCCGCACATATTCCATCAGCCCCCGGATGACCAGCAGGCTCACCACAAACGACACCACGCACCCCACGATCAGCACGCCGATCTCGGTGCCGGTGGCGGAGACGCCGCTGAGCAGGAACTTCAGCCCCTTGATGGCGGACGCCCCCAGCATGGTGGGAATGGCCATGAAAAAGGAGAACTCCGCGCCGGCGCTGCGTCCCACGCCGATGAGGATCGCACCCAGAATGGTGGAGCCGGAACGGGAGGTGCCGGGGATCAGGCTCAGGCACTGGAAGCAGCCGATGAGCAGGGCGGTCTTATAGTCGATGGCGTACACGTCCTCCACCGTCTTCCCCCCCACCCGGCGGGCGTTGCGCCGCTCCACCAGAATGAAGGCCACGCCGTAGACGATCAGCGCGATGGAGACCACGGTGGCGTTATGGAAGTGGGCTTCCATCCAGTCGTCAAACAGTACGCCCACGATGCCCGAGGGGATGATGGCGGCAATGACCTTGAACCACAGCTGCCATGTCTGCTTTTTCTCCCCCTCCGTCTTCCGGGGAGAGAACGGGTTGAGCTTATGGAAGAACAGGACGATCACGGCCAGAATCGCGCCCAGCTGGATGACCACGTCGAACATGCTCCGGAATTCGTCGGAAACGTTCAGGGTAATGAATTCGTTCAGTAAAATCAGATGTCCCGTGGAGGAAATTGGCAGCCACTCCGTGACACCCTCCACAATGCCGAAAAGCACGGCTTTTAACAGTTCCATCAAATCAGTCTCCTTCTTTCAGCTTGGGGGAAACGTTGGCAGTCCCCCGGTTTTCCGCCCCTATCATACCCGCAAAGCGCCGGATTTTCAAGTGCAACCTGTCCGTTCATAAATTGGGGTGGAAGTCTTTACAATTTGTTCACTAGAAAACGGAAATTCTCGCTATAATAGTGGGAAAGGGAAATTATAGAGAAATTGGATTGGGAGGAAAATAATCATGGCTGTTTCCGTTTTGATCGTAGAGGATGACCGCAATATTGCGGAGCTGCTGCAAATGTATCTGGAGAAGGAGGGCTACGCCGTCACCGTGGCGGCGGACGGCGGGCAGGGTCTTGCCAAATACCGCGCCATCAAGCCCGATCTGGTGCTGCTGGACGTGATGATGCCCGTGATGGACGGCTGGTCGGTGTGCAAGGCCATCCGCGCCGAGGCGCAGACCCCCATCATCATGCTCACCGCCAAGGGCGACACCGATTCCAAGGTCATGGGCCTGAAAACCGGCGCTGACGACTATATCACCAAGCCTTTTGAAATGAAGGAAGTGCTTGCCCGCATCGAGGCAGTGCTGCGGCGCACCTCCGGCGTGGCCGCGGAGAAGAAGGCGCGTCGGCTTGTGTTCGATAAGCTTATCATCGACATGGACGCTTTCGAGCTGACCGTAGACGGCAAGAAGGTGGATACGCCCCCCAAGGAGATGGAGCTGCTTTATTACCTCGCTTCCTCTCCCAACCGGGTCTACACCCGCAACCAGCTGCTGGACGAGGTATGGGGCTTCGACTACTTCGGCGACTCCCGCACCGTGGACGTTCACGTAAAGCGGCTGCGTGAAAAGCTGGAGGGCGTCAGCGACCAGTGGAGCCTGAAAACCGTCTGGGGTGTCGGGTACAAATTCGAGGTGCTGTAAGCATGAAAAGTAGCTTCGGCCGCAGCTTTTTCACCGCCGCGGCGATCCTGCTGGTGGCCATGACCATTCTGGGTGCGTCCTTTCAGATAAAGGTCAACCAGTTCCTCACGGACACCACCGTCTCCGGATTACAGCAGAACGCGGACACCATTGCGGAACTGGCCGCCGCCTATTTTAACAACGGCGGGCTGTACAACCGGTCGTTTCAGCTGAACCTGACCGTGGCCTCTCAGGTATCCGGCGCCGACGCCGTGGTCTGCGACAGCGAGGGGAACGTGGTGCTCTGCTCCGACGCACCCTCCGGCTGTGAGCATCAGGGCTTGCAGCTGAATCAGGCGTATCTGCAAAAGGTCATTCGCAGCGGCGGCGACACCGCCACCGGGGTCATCAACGGCCTGTACTCCGACCGCCGCTACATGGTCTCCCGCCCCATTCTCGTGGACGGGAACGTGGGGGGCATCGTGCTGGTTTCCACCCCGACGAATGACATCACCCAGATCATGAATAAGATCTCCAACATTTTCCTCACCGCGGCGCTGTTCGTGGTGCTGATCTCCGTGCTGGCGGTCACTGCCTTTGCCCGGCGAGAGAGCCGCCCGCTGAAAGAGCTGGCGAAAACCGCCAACGCTTTCGGCCACGGCGATCTGGAAGCCCGGGTACGGCTGGACGACGATTACTCCGCGGAAATGGAGGAAGTGGCCGTCGCCTTCAATAACATGGCAGCCTCCCTGCAAAAGAGCGAGTACCGGCGTCAGGAATTCGTTGCCAACGTCTCCCACGAGCTGAAGACCCCCATGACCACCATTTCCGGCTACGTGGACGGCATTCTGGACGGCACCATCCCGGAAGACAAGCGGGAGCATTACCTGCACATCGTCTCCGACGAGACGAAGCGCTTAAGCCGTCTCGTGCGCAGTATGCTGGACATCTCCCAGCTGCAAAAAGAGGGCGGCATCCCCGAGGAAAAGAAGATGCACTTCGACCTTGAGGAATGCGCCGGGCAGGTGCTCATCACCTTCGAGAAGAAGATCAACGACAAGCACCTGAACGTCAACGTGGATATGCCGGAGCACCCGGTGTACACCATGGCGAACCCGGACTACATCACGCAGGTCATTTACAATCTCATCGACAACGCCGTGAAGTTCTGCCCCGACGGGGGCAATCTGGGGCTGCGCATCAAAGAGGGCGGCAGCAAGGCTTACGTCTCCGTCTCCAACGACGGCGAGACCATCCCGCCGGACGAGCTGCCGTTGGTATTCGACCGGTTCCACAAGCTGGACAAATCCCGCTCCCAGAACCGGGACGGCTGGGGATTGGGTCTGTACATTGTGAAGACGATCGTATGCAGCCACGGCGAGGATATTTCCGTCAGCTCCAAGGACGGGAAAACCGAATTTACCTTCACCATGCCGCTGGTGAACTGACCTTTTCGAGGTAACCATATGGACGAACGTAAAAATAACAATCATCCCTGGGATGACAGCGTGTACGGCACAGGCCGTACAGAGCCGCCGAAAAGCCACGGCGGCACCGTGGCGCTGCTGCTGATTTTAATTATCTTTCTGTGCGGCATCATCACGGTTCTGGGCGTTCTGAACGTGCGGCTGTTCCAGAAACTGAACACCCGGCGGGAAAGCGAGCAGTCCATTTCCTTCGCCACCGGCGCGGAGCTGCCCGCGGAGACCACCGCCCTTCCCACGGAATCCATTGACGCCACCTTGGGCGAGGACACTCCCACCATCGACTTGCAGAAATGCCCTCAGGGCGTGGAGAACATCCCCACCGAGGGCGCGCTGTCCCTTCAGAAAATTTACAGCCGGAATATCGACTCCGTGGTATCCATCACCAGCACCGGTCAGGGCGCAACCGCCACCGGCACTGGCGTGATCCTGACGGAGGACGGGTACATCGTGACCAACTGCCATGTGGTAGAAAACGGTATCTCCATCACGGCGCAGCTGACGGACGGCCGGACGCTGCCCGCCATGCTGGTGGGCGCTGATTCCGTGTCCGACCTTGCGGTGCTGCACATAGACACGACGGGTCTGACCCCGGCGCAGTTCGGGGATTCCGATTCCCTCCGGGTGGGCGACACCGTGGTCGCCATCGGCGACCCGCTGGGCGTCAAATTCCGGGGCACTTACACCGACGGCATCATCTCCGGCATCGGGCGGGACATGGATATGGACGGGCGCACCATGACCCTGATCCAGACCAATGCCGCCCTGAATTCCGGCAACTCCGGCGGCCCGCTCATCAACTGCTATGGTCAGGTCATCGGCATCAACACCATGAAGATCGGTGCGTTCACCGACTCCGCCGGTGTGGAGGGTCTGGGCTTCGCCATTCCCAGCTCCACCGTGAAGGAGGTGGCAGAGCAGCTGATCTCTCAGGGCTACGTCTCCGGCCGGCCCACGCTGGGTCTGGAGGGGGAGTCCCTGTCCTCTTTCGACCAGTATTACTACCGGCTCCCCGCCGGGCTGTATATCACCAACGTTGACCGCAGCAGCGACGCCGCCGCCAAGGGCATTGAAGAAGGCGACATTCTCCTCAGCGTCAACGGAACCAATGTGACCACCATGGACGCCCTGAACGGCGCGGTCTACAATCTGGACGTGGGCGACACGGTGGAGGTCGTGATCTACCGCAGCGGTAAGCAATACCGCGTCTCCCTCACCGTCACAGAGGACAAAGGATAAGATCATGCCGGTTTTCCCAAGGGAATGCCGGCAGAATCATTTGGAGGAAACATTATGGAACCTATTTTTCAGCAGGATTTTCCCGTTCAGGAGCTGTGCGTTGACCGCTATGGCCGCCTGAAGCCATCCACCCTTTTATATTTCGCGCAGGAGATCGCGGGGCGGCACTGCGACGAGCTTGCGGACACGCTGAAAAGCCACCGCCTGTTTTGGGCGGTGACCCGGCACCGGGTGCAGATCAACCGGCTTCCGGAGCTGGGAGAAACCGTCCGCATCGAAACCTGGCCGCTGCCCACCACCCGGGTCGCCTACCCCCGCTCCATGGTGATCTACGATCAGGCGGGCAACGAGTGCTCCCGCTCTATCAGCCTGTGGGTACTGATGGATCGGGATACCCGGAACATGATTCTTCCCGGAAAAAGCGGCATTGTGGTTTCCGGCACCCTTCGGGGAACGGAGCTGGCGCTCCCCGGCGGTCTGGTTCCCAGGGTCATGGAAAACAGCCGCCGCCGGGACGTATGCTTCACCGACCTGGATCGCAACGGCCACATGAACAACACACGCTACATGGACTGGATCGACGACCTTCTCCCCAGCGATTTTCACCGGGAGCATCCTATAAAGGAATTCACCGTCTGCTATCACAGCGAGGCGCGGGAAGGCCAGCACCTTGACCTGCATTGGGATTTTGTGGAGGACGACTGCCTCCGGGTAGACGCCCACCGCAGGAACGAAACGAAGGACGAGCTGGTGTTTTCCTCCAAGGTTCTGTTCGACTGAATTCCCCAGATACGGTGTTATGTAAATTAGCAATATCTCCACAGTTTTATGCAAAGCTGTGGAGATATTTTGATACGCCCCCTTTTCCCCCTTATTTTTCAACCGTTTTCCCGGCCAATCCTGTGGAGAAACCTGTGGAGAATGTGGATAACTCATTTTATGTAAACGTTACAAGTTGTTACAGAATATATTATGTTAACTTTCATCCCAACCGAAATCACTCTCATACTGAACTCCAATTAAAATCTTTAAAAAAGATTTTAATTGCCTGAAGGGCATGGAGTTCATATGAGACTTGTTTTGTGATTTCTTTCCTTATAAATCACAAAACAGGCAGCGCCGTCAGGCGATGCCTTCCTGATTAAAATTAAGATTTTAATCAGGAAATAGTATCAGAGTGGCCGCCGGACTTCCGTTTGCGCGTGGTCCCACAAAAGCAGAAATTTCCCCGGGCGAGACCGCCCGGGGAAACTGTCATATTGAGGGATTTCTTTACTTGATTCTGGGCAGGGAGGCCGCAGCCACGGACTGACCCACGCGGCGGGTCTTTTCGTCGGGCAGGGAAACCTCGCACTTCTTCGCAAGCGCGGGGTATTCGTCGGCCAGAATCTCGTTGCACACCCGCAGGATGGTGTCGCCGCCCTTGCCGGACATGACGCGGCCAAGCATCATCATGTGCTCGATGTCGTAGAACTGGGAGTACAGCACCACAGCGTATGCCAGATACGCGCCGATGCTCTCGAAAATGGCCTGCGCTCTGGGGTCGTCCTTCTCCATCAGCGCCTGAACGACCTTCAGCTTCTCCGCGGGAGACAGATTCTCGTCCAGCTCGATGCCTGCGGCGGGCGCCAGCTTGATGACCGCATCCTGAGAGAAATACTTGCAGCCTACGCCAATGTCCGTGGACCACTCGTCCTGCATGGCGTTCTCGCACAGGTCGACGGGGGCGAAGGCCAGCTCATTGATCCAGCCGAGGACATTCTTGTCCTTGTCCACGTAGCCCACGGCCTCGGAGGTGCCCATGGCGATGCCCATGATATTGCCCACGCCCAGACCCATGGCGCCTGCCAGCGCGGACACGTCGCCGTCGTTGGCAACCACAATGGGAACGTCGCCGATCTCCTTGGCGGCGCGGTCGTAAATGGTCTTGACCTTGTCCCACTCGGAGCGGGGAACTTTGATGAACAGAGACGCGACCATGGGCGCGTTGCCAATGAATGTGCCTGCGGAGGACACGCCGATGGCGTCCACCCGGGGCATTTTGGAAGCGGCGCTCCTGAACGCGGCTACGATGCCGTCATAATGGTACTGGGGGTCTGTCTGGAGCTTGGGGAACCAGACGACTTCCTCGGAGTAGACGCACTCGCCGTCAATCACGGCAGAGACCTTCCGGTCGGAACCGCCGGCGTCGAAGCCGATGCGGCAGCCGTCCAGATTGCCGCCGATGGGTTCGGCGACCTCGTTGGTAGCGGGGCAATCTTCCAGAGGCAGGTCAACGATCTCCAGATCCCGCTCATAGAGCTGGTTGAAGAAGGTAAAGTCAAAATGCCGCTCGCCCTTGGGGTCGTAGGCCTTTTTCAGCCGCTGGGCAAGCTCGCTGCATCCGCAGACGCTCACCCGAAAGCCGCCGATGGACCACAGCAGGAACTTAACATAGCGCTCCACGTAGCGGTAGTCGGCCTCGGCCATTTCCGGCGTGCCATGGATGCAGGTGTGGTGGACGGAAACGCGGCCCTTGTCCCGCTCAACGGCGATGGCGATAGGCTTCTTCGCGTCCTTCAGATAGGCGGTGCGCCACACGCCGAAGGGGACAAACTGAGGGTCCAGTTTGGGCGTATGCTTCATGTTGTATTCGATGCCTAGATACTGCATGGAAAATTCCTCCTTATCGTTCAGAAAGCCTGACGGCTTCTTATATCTCATGTATAAGTATAGCATAAATTACCGTCCCGGCTATAGGGATTTCAACATGATTTTTACCAAATCCGCTTTTTTGGGCTGCCAGTTTTCTCTTTGCAGAAAGGAAGGCCGGTGCTGTAAGCACCGGCCTTCCGACATTATTCCTTCGTTTCGTTTTCCTGCGTCTGCACCGCGTTTTCCGCCGTTTGGGCAGCGACCTGATTCACAAACAGATCAGCCTTGTCGTGGGGGCGGAAGCGCTGCCAGATCAGCACGCTCACCGCCGCCGCACAGCTCACTCCCGCCAGCAGCTGGCTGACCCGGACGGAACCCCAGTACAGGCTGTCCATCCGCAGTCCTTCGATCAGACAGCGGCCAAGACCGTACCACGCCACGTACCCCAGGGCGATTTCTCCGTCATACTTACGATGCTTGGACAAAACGTGCAGCAGCACAAAGCCCACGGCGTTCCACACCGACTCGTACAGGAACGTGGGGTGGTAGTATTCCCATGCGCCGGTGACGGTGTTGTACAGCCCCATGCGGAAGAAGCTGTCCGTCGCCGCGCCGAAGGCTTCCCGGTTGACGAAGTTGCCCCACCGGCCAATGGACTGGCCGATGAGAAAGCCCAGCGCTACCATATCCAGCAAAGCTCCGATTTTGATCTTCTTGATGCGGCACAGCAGCAGAATCCCCGCCACTGCGCCCAGAACGCCGCCGTAAATGGCAAGGCCACCGTTCCAGATGTACAGCACGGAAATGGGGTTCTCGGCGTAATCCGCCCAGGAGAAAATGCAGTAATACGCCCGGGCGCAAAGAATAGCAAAGGGCGTGACCCACAGCACACCGTCCAGCAGATCGTCCTGCTTGATACCGAACTGACTGCACCGGCGGCAGGCGTAGACTACCGCCAGCATCAGGCCGATGGCGATAATGAGGCCGTAATAATGGATGGTCAGAGGCCCCAGCGCCAGGGCGCGGCCGGGGTTCACCTCAATGCCAAGGGAAGGGAAAGAAATGGTTGAATAATTGGCAGGGATCATGATTGTGCCTCCTTGTTGACAGGATAGATCACGGATAAACTACACCGTTCCGCCCGGACCGCCCGGCGGAGAAAATCACATATCTCTTCCGCGCTGATGCCGCGGTAAACTTCCGGAAAACGGAAATAGTCAAAGTCGGAAAAGTGGTACGCGCACAGGCGGAAGCAGGTGGAATCAAAGCTGTCCAGTCCCCGGATACGACGGCCGAGGGCGCTGCGCTTCATCCGCAGGAACGCCTTTTCCGGCAGTCCCTCCGCCGTGATTTTCTCCGCCTGCTCCAGAATCGCTTCCCGGACGGCGCGGGGGGCGTCGGAATCGCCGGAGCAGAGCAGCATGGCGCAGCCGTCCACCGTCTCGAAGCCGCCGCCGAAGGAGGAATCGATAACGCCTTCCTCGTAAAGCCGCAGGTACAGCTCCGAGGACTCGCCGAACAGCGCTTCGGCGGCCAGATCCGCCACCATTTCCTCCCGGATGGCCGCGTCGCCGTGGGTCAGGGGTTCGCACTTGAACGCCAGATGGAAGGTCGGCATGGCGACCTCCATGGAGCATTCCGTTTCGGCTTTCGGGCAGGTCATTTCCTCCTGCCAAGAACGCAGCTTGACGCCCGTCTCCTTTCGCTCGCTGCCCAGAACCTCCCGGGCGGCAGATGCCACCGATTCCGGGTCTACGTCGCCCACGACGCACAGCAGCATATTTCCCGGCGCGTAAAACGCCCGGTGACAGGTATACAGCACCTCCGGGGTGATCTCCCGGATGGTCTCGCTGGTGCCGAGAATGGGCTGGCGGATGGGATGGACGGCATACATGGCCGCCATCAGGTTATCGAACACCACGCTGTCCGGGGCGTCCTCGTTCATGCCGATCTCCTGATCGATGATGCCCCGCTCTTTCTCCACGCTTTCTTCCGTGAAATAGGGTGTGGACACGAATTCCAGCAGCAGCCGCAGACATTCGTCAAAGTGGTCGGTGCAGGAAAAATAATAGGCCGTCATGTCGTAGCTGGTAAAGGCGTTGGTGGAAGCGCCCAAAGCGGCAAACTCCGCCGACACGTCCCGGTCTCCCGGCAGGTCGAACATCTTGTGCTCCAAGTAGTGCGCCACACCGGCGGGGGCGTGGTATTCCTTCCCGTCCAGCCGGAAATCCGTATGGATGGAGCCAAAGTCCGTAACAAAATAGGCAAGCTTTTTCGTAAAGCCCTTCCGGGGAACCACCAGAACCGTCAGTCCGTTTTCCAGTGTTTCCCGGTACAGCGTTTCGTCCAGTTCGGGGTATTGCTTCCGCGTCATTGGCTCTCTCCTTTCAGAAAATAGGTGCTGTGAAGCGTCACGGTCCGCGCCGCCGCCACCACATCGGCAAGGCTGACCTTCTCCACCACTTCCATGTAGCGCTCCGGGGTCATGTTCAGGCCGCTTAAGTGCGCGGTGGCGTAGTAGCCCTCAATGGCGCCGGGGGAATCGGAGGTGGCACGAAGGGAGCTGAGCAGGGCTTCTTTTCCGGCGGTCAGCTCTTCCTGCGTAATTTCTCCACGGCGGCAGGCGTCCAGCTGGCGGAGAATTTCGTCCCGCGTCAGCTGCTCCTTGTCAAAGTCGATGCCCGCGCCCACGGTGAGAATGCCCTTTGCGCCGTAATAGGACGAGCCGATGCTGTAGCACAGGGACATCGCCTCCCGGACGTTGAGAAACAGCTTGGAGGTCATTCCCGCGCCGAAGACGGTGTTGAACACCTGCATGGCCGGAAATTCCTTATCCCGGTTGACAATGGGCGTGACAAAGCCCATGCAGAGCTTCCCCTGGGAGACCTCCATCGTCTCCGTCACATCCTGCCCGGGGCAGGGGTGGAAAGGCGTCTGGGGCGGAAGCGCGCCTTCCCGGCCGCCCAGCCGGGATACCAGCGGGGAAATATATTCCGCGACCGCCTCCGCCGGGGCGCTGCCTACGTAGAAAATTTCGATTCTGCTTTCCCGGAGGATTTTCCGGTAATGGGTCAGCAGCCCCGCCGGGTCGATGGCCGCCACATCCTCCGGCTCGCCCAGCCGGGGCAGGCCGAAACTGTCGCCGCGGCACATGGTTTTCAGCAGCTTTCCCATGGCGTAGGTGCGCTTGTCGTTCAGCTCGGAATCAATGGTGGAAATGAGATTCTTCTTTTCCCCCTCCACAAAGGCGGGGAGAAAGCCCTCCCCCTCCGTGGGGAAGTCCAGAAGGATTTCCTCCAGAAAGCGGAGCATAGGGGCAAGCACCCGGTCGCCGGGCAGGGCAAACCGGTCGTCCATAAAGCCGCAGTAAAGGCCGGTGGTCTGGTAGTCCCCCACCCGGCGCACCAGCGGGCTGACGGAAGCGCCATACAGCTCGTCTAAGTTCTCCGTAATGGCGCGAAGGTCGGGGCAGCGTTTGGTACCCCGGAGCAGCACGGAGGGGATCAGCACATTTTTTGCGGATTCCTCTTTCGCCATGGGGCGCACCAGCTGAAAGCTGAGACACCCCTGCTTGAACCGGTCGTCCCGGCAGGAACGCAGGGTCACGCCGGGGAGCAGTGTTTTTGTTTCGATCATGTCAGACTCCTGATGAAAGAAAGTTGCGGTGGAAAAGCGAGGGATTTTCCTGCCCGCGATATTGTAAAGAGTATTATATACCACTTTTCCCAAAATAGGAAGTCAATACACAAAAAATTCAGAGAATATTGGTTGTCATTTTTCTCTGTTTGCGGTAGAATGTAACGTGGACTTGTGTAAATTAGGAGGACTCCGCCATGGCATGGCTGGAATTTACCATTGAAACCACGCCCCAGAGCATCGACTCTGCCGTCACCGCCCTCAGCGCACGGGGATTTTCCGATCTGGTCATCGAAGACCAGTCGGAATTCGAGACGTTTTTAGAGGAAAACCGGGCGTACTGGGATTACATCGACGAGGGTCTGCAAAAAAAACTGGAAGGGCTTTCCCGGATCAAGCTGTATCTGGAGGACACCGACGATAACGGTCGGAAGCGTCTGGACGCGGCGGTAAAGGAGCTGGGTCTGACCATGACCGCCGCCCCCCTCCCCGAAACCAACTGGGAGGAAAGCTGGAAGGACAATTACCCGCCTCAGGAGATCGGCGATCGCATCGTGGTGCTGCCCTACTGGCTGGCGGAGGAATCCACCGACCGGCTCAAGGTCATTCTCGACCCCGGCCTGACCTTCGGCACCGGCGCGCACCCCTCCACCCAGATGGTGATGGAGGTCATGGAGAATGTGGTAAAGCCCGGCTTCCATTGCCTCGATCTGGGCAGCGGCAGCGGGATACTGTCCATCGCCGCCCTGCGTCTGGGAGCGGAGACCGCCGTGGGCATCGACATCGACCCCAAAGCGGAGGACATTGCCCGGGAGAACGCCGCCTACAACGGCTTCGCCGCCCCGGCCTTCACCGCCCTCACCGGCAACGTGACCGAAGATACCGCGCTGATGGATACATTAGCCGCCAATCGGTATGATCTGGTGCTGGTGAACATCGTGGCGGACGTCATTATCGGCCTTGCGCCGGTGCTGCCCCATTTCCTCAATGAAAGCAGCACCCTGATCTGCTCCGGCATTCTGGACACCCGGCTTTCCGACGTGCTGGACGCCCTGACCGCCGCCGGGCTGACCGTCACCGCCACGAAAGCGAAGGACGACTGGCGCTGCGTCACCGCAATCCGTAAATACATCTAAGGAGCGTATTATGAGTATCCCCTATCGTACCCGGCGGGTGCTGAACCGTCTGGGCATTGTGCTTATGATTTTTCTGCTGGTGGGCGTGATCGCCTGGCTGTGCTGGGTCGTCTGGCTGGAGCGGTACGTCGTGTATACCGCCGACGGCGCGAGTCTGGACTTTGAGCATTCCGCTCAGGACATCATCGGCGAGGTCGCCACGCCCCCCGTGGCGCAGCAGAATATTTCCATTTACTATAATGAAGGCAGCGACGCTCTGGACACCGGCAACGAGCTGACCCAGATCAACGGCTACTTCATTTCCAGCAACATGCTGCAAAACGACATCAACGGCGTTCTGGGCAAGCTCGAGCGGCTCCCCGCGGGCACCCCCGTCATGATTGACATGAAGGGTCCCTACGGCTCGTTCTTCTATCCCTCTCATCTGGACGGCGCAGTGCATTCCGCCTCCACAGACGTGGACGCCGTCGCGGCGCTGGTGGACACCCTGATGAACAAGAAATTCTACACCATCGCCCGGGTCTGCTCTCTGCGGGACTGGAATTTCGGCAACGAGCACGTCACCTGCGGCCTGTATATGCTTTCCCGGGCGGGTCTGTGGCTGGATCAGGGTTATTTCTGGCTGGACCCCACCAACGCCACCACCCTGACGTGGATCACTTCCGTGGTGCTGGAGCTGAAGGAAATGGGCTTCAACGAGGTCATGCTGGCGGATTTCCGCTTCCCCAACTCCGACCAGTATATCTTCAACGGCGACAAGGAAGCGGCGCTTCAGGATGCGGCTTCCAAGCTGATGGGCACCTGCGGCGGCGATAATTTCACCCTGTCCTTCGGCGTGGCCGACCCTGCCTTTAAGCTGCCCGAGGGGCGATGCCGGCTATATCTGGAAGACGTGGACGCAGCCAACGTCGAGGCCAAGGCAACGCTGGTCGATGTTCCCGACATCAAGGCGCAGCTGGTCTTCATGGCCGCCACCAACGACACCCGGTTTGATAGCTACAGCGTTATCCGTTCCCTGAACGCCGCGGAAATTCTGGAAGCCCAGAAGGCGGAAGCGGCGAGCTGATTTTATATGCAAAACAGCCCCGCCGGTCGGCGGGGCTGTTGAAAAAACGCAAATCTGGGGGATAGTATGGGTACAGGGGCGCTGCCAGTAGGACGGCTCTCCCACCTGGTTATAAGAAGTAACCGTAACTTGGGGAAGTTTGGCGGTTACTTCTTATTATTATCATGCATCTGGAAAACCAGAGAGACAACAGCGACAGTGACCATACAGAAAGCAAATAATTCTTCCCATGTAACCATAGCTGCCATGAATTAAGGAGCGATTGCCACCGGCAATCGTTTTATTTTTATTCGCTGCGCGACGCACCGCCCCACTCTTTTACGATCGGGGGCAAAGAAGCATCACCCCCGAAAAAAATCGAGGGGAACCGCCTACCGGGGTACTACCGGCAGCACCGGAAACGGCATATCACAAGATTCGACAGATTGCAAGGAAAACTCCGGTCAGAGTTGCGCGAAAGTATCCCACACAGCAAAACGCCCCGGCGGCGCAGTATCTGCGCCGCCGGGGTCAACTTTTATTGCTTTTTCACCAAATCAGCCAGCGTTACGCTATCGAGATAGCCGCTGATGCGTTTGTCCAGCTCGCTCCAGACCGGCAGCGTCGGACAGCTCGCCGCCCGGGGACAGGGCTTCGCGCCGCATTCCAGGCAGGCTACCGGCGCAAGGGATCCTTCCGTCAGCCGCAGGATCTCGCCCAGCGTGTATTCTCCCGGCTCCCGGCTCAGGCGGTAGCCGCCGCCCTTACCCTGAATGCCGTCCACGATGTGGTTCTTCGTCAGCACGGGCAGGATCTTCTCCATGTACTTCAGGGAAATTTCCTGCCGGGCGGCCACATCCTTCATGGGGACGAAGCCCTCCGACCGATGCTCCGCCAGATCCGCCAGCACCCGCAGGGCATAGCGGCCACGGGTCGAAATCATCATGGCGTCAATCCGCGAACAACGGCGTGGACAGATACCGGTCGCCGGTGTCCGGCAGGAGGACGACAATGGTCTTGCCCTCGTTTTCCGGCCGCTTGGCCAGCTCGATGGCCGCCCATGCCGCCGCGCCGGAGGAAATGCCTACCAGCACGCCCTCCGCCTTGCCGATCTGCTTGCCTACAGCAAAGGCGTCCTCGTTGGCCACAGGGATGATCTCGTCGTAAACGCCGGTGTCCAGCACCTTGGGAACAAAGCCCGCGCCGATGCCCTGAATCTTATGAGCGCCCGCCGTACCCTTGGACAGCACGGGAGAGGTCGCAGGCTCCACGGCCACCACCTTGACCTCCGGCTTCTTGGACTTGAGGTACTCGCCCACGCCGGTGATGGTGCCGCCGGTGCCCACGCCCGCCACGAAGATGTCCACCTCGCCGTCGGTGTCGGCGTAGATTTCGGGGCCGGTGGTCTCAAAATGCGCCTTGGGGTTGGCCGGGTTGACAAACTGGCCGGGGATGAAGCTGCCCGGAATCGAGGCCGCCAGCTCGTCGGCCTTGGCAATGGCGCCCTTCATGCCCTTGGCGCCCTCGGACAGCACCAGCTCCGCGCCGTAAGCCTTCATCAGCTGGCGGCGCTCCACGCTCATGGTGTCCGGCATGACGATGATGATACGATAGCCCCGGGCAGCCGCCACGGCGGCAAGACCGATGCCCGTATTGCCGGAGGTCGGCTCGATGATGACGGAACCGGGCTTCAGCAGTCCCTTTTCCTCGGCGTCGTCGATCATGGCCTTGGCGACCCGGTCCTTCACGGAACCGGCGGGGTTCAAATACTCCAGCTTTGCCAGCACCTTCGCCTTCAGGCCAAGGGCTTTTTCAATGTGGGTCAGCTCCAGCAAGGGCGTTTTGCCGATGAGCTGGTCGGCAGAAGTGTAAATGTTTGCCATGATTATCCCTCCTTCACGGCGTCAAAGCCGCGCTGCAGATCCGCAATAATGTCGTCAATGTGCTCCGTGCCGATGGACAGGCGGATGGTGTTGGGCTTGATGCCCTGATCCAGCAGCTCCTCCTCGGTCAGCTGGCTGTGGGTCGTGGTGGCCGGGTGAATGACCAGACTCTTGACGTCCGCAACATTGGCCAGCAGGGAGAAAATTTTCAGATTGTCAATGAACTTATGGGCTTCCTTCACGCCGCCCTTGATCTCAAAGGTGAAGATGGATGCGCCGCCGTTGGGGAAATACTTCTCATACAGGGCGTGATCCGGGTGGTTCGGCAGGGAGGGATGGTTCACATGCTCCACCTGAGGATGGTTCGCAAGGAATTCAACCACCTTCTTGGTGTTCTCGGCGTGGCGCTCCAGACGCAGGGACAGCGTCTCAACGCCCTGCAGCAGCAGGAAGGCCGCGAAGGGAGAGATGGTCGCGCCGGTGTCCCGCAGCAGCACCGCGCGGATATAGGTCACAAACGCGGCGGGGCCGGCGGCGGCTACGAAGGAAACGCCGTGATAGCTGGGGTTCGGCTCGGCGATGGCGGGGTACTTCCCGGAAGCCGCCCAGTCAAACTTGCCGGAGTCCACGATGATGCCGCCAAGGGTGGTTCCGTGGCCGCCGAGGAACTTGGTTGCGGAGTGGACGACGATGTCCGCGCCGTGCTCGATGGGGCGGATGAGGTAGGGCGTGCCGAAGGTGTTGTCCACCACCAGCGGAATGCCGTACTTGTGCGCCAGCTCGGCCAGGGCGTCGATGTCGGGGATGTCACTGTTGGGGTTGCCCAGCGTCTCAATGTAGATGGCGCGGGTCTCGGGGCGGATGGCGCTCTCCACTTCCGCAAGATCGTGGATGTTCACGAAATCGGCGGTAATGCCGAAGCCGGGCAGGGTGTGGGCGAGCAGGTTGTAGCTGCCGCCGTAGATGGTCTTCTGGGCGACGAAGTGGCCGCCGTTCTGACCCAGCGCTTCCAGCACGTAGGTGATGGCAGCAGCGCCGGAGGCCAGCGCCAGCGCCGCCACGCCGCCTTCCAGAGCAGCCACCCGCTTTTCCAGAACGTCCTGGGTGGAGTTGGTGAGACGGCCGTAAATGTTACCGGCGTCCGTCAGCCCGAAGCGGGCGGCGGCGTGGGCACAGTCATGGAACACGTAAGAGGTGGTGGCGTAAATGGGAACGGCCCGGGCATCGGTGGCGGGGTCGGCCTGCTCCTGGCCGACGTGGAGCTGCAGGGTTTCAAATTTATAGTCAGACATAATCGTAATTTCCTTTCTAAAGTCAAATGTTATCCTTTTTCCTGCAAACATCGGGGATACATTCGGCCAAAGCGGAAATTCGCCCTTACGAGGGTCTCAAAATGATTTTTCACGGGGAGTACCTCCCTTCAAAACTTACCTATCTGGTAGGTGATTGCATCATACCACGAAATTCCTACCAAGTCAATCGGTTTTTTATCAAAAATTTCCTACTTGTCCGGTAGGAAAACCGGCGATATGACCAAGGCGTGAAAAAGCCGGTTCCGCCAAGCTTTTTCCCTTTGACAAATTTCGATTGCATGATAGAATGTAAGCGAAAACTCCCCAATAAAAACAGACAGGAGTGTCCCCCATGGAGATTTCCTACACCATTTTCGACCTGCTTTTCTATCTGCTGCTCTACGCCTTCCTCGGCTGGTGCGTCGAAGTCTTTTGCGCCGCCGTGAAAAGCGGGCGGTTTGTGAACCGTGGTTTTTTGAACCTGCCCCTGAATATGCCCTGCGGCATTGCCGCCGCCCTGCTGCTGCCGGTGCTGGGCACCATGAACCACAAGACCATCTTACAATATATCATGACGCTGGTGATCTACATTCTGGTCAGGTGCGTGACCGACCAGTTTGTCCGGGGCGTCAGCCGGGGAACCTTTGCCGCCGCGCCGAAGGGAAGGCCGTTTTTCCTCAACGCGGCCGCCGCGGCGGCCGTCATGCTGCTGGTGTATCTCGTGGTGCATCCCGGCATGATGGGACTTTTGTACCTGATGCCAAAGTGGCTGGAACGGACGCTGGTCATCGCAGGGATCGTCCTGATTCTGGCGGACTTCATCGGCGTGATGCGCGCCCTGCGCACCAGCAGCGCCACCCGGCTGAATAAGGCCGGGCAGGAGACCACCCAGCGCATGGCCGACCGGATCAGCAACACCATCTGGCGGCGTCTGCAAAAAGCCTACCCCGGCCTTGCGGCGGCGGACGTTCCGGGGCCGGAACGGTATGTCTTTGCCCGGGGCATCTGCTTTGACAAGCTGGTGTGGGTATTCCTCGTAACCTCTTTCTTAGGGGCGCTGATCGAAATGGTCTTCTGCCGGGTCACGTCGGGGCGGTGGATGAGCCGTTCCGGCGTGCTATACGGGAGCTTCAGCTTCGTGTGGGGGCTGGGCGCGGTGGTGCTGACCATCACCTTGCAGCGGATCGCGGACAAGCCCGACCGGCGGATCTTTCTCGCGGGCTTCGTCATCGGCGGCGCTTACGAGTACCTTTGCAGCGTGTTCACCGAGCTGGTATTCGGCACGGTGTTCTGGGACTACAGCAAAATGCCCCTGAACATCGGCGGCCGCACCAACGTGCTGTACTGCATTTTCTGGGGACTGCTGGCCGTGGCATGGATCAAGGTGCTGTATCCGCCCATGAGCAAGGGCATTGAAAAGATTCCGCCGCTGCTGGGGAAGGTGGTTACATGGGTTATCATCTTTTTTCTGGCCTGCGACGGTCTGCTCACTGGCGCCGCCATGCTGCGCTACACCGACCGTCAGAACAACCCGGAACCCAAAAATGTGGCCGAAGCGTTTCTGGACGACACCTATGACGACGACTGGATGGAACACCACTGGCCGAACATGGTGGTCACAAAGGACGCGGAATAATTGTGAAAATCGCCCCCGGGAAGCGGTGCAAGCCGTTTTCCGGGGGCATTCTGTTTAGGGCCTATCTGAAAACCGTCAATATGCCCAAACAGCGGGTCTTTTCCGGTTTCCAGATAGACCCTAATTCTGCTTTTCTTCCGAAATTTTCTCGTTCATTTTCTTAACATTCCGCTTGCCGATGGCAAACTGGACGCCCCAGATCACCGCGAAAATCAGGACAAACACCCCGAAATAGCTCAGAAACCCCGCCGCACTGTGCTCCATCCAATACGCCGCATAGGCGATGGGCAGCATGATAAGGGAAATGATGAGGAAATACACGCCGGTCTGCCGGACAAGGCTCCAGCTTTCCATTTCCCAGATCACGGAGCTTGCCGCGAAGCCCGCGCCCAGCAATCCGCAGAGCAGGGCTTGCAGAATGACGGCGCTGATCTCATTTCCCAGCGCCTCCGCCAGCTCCGGCGCGCAGGGGGAGTAATATCCGCCCGCCCACATCAGCGAAATACAGATTGTAATGACATACCCGATGGCGATTCCGATGGGGAAGCCCAAAGCCCCCCGCAAAAGTAGTTTTTTCTTCATGTTTCACACCTCATATTCCTAAAATTGCCTTGACTTTGGGGACATAGCGCCGGGAAATATACGTGACCGTCCCGCCCCGCAGCTTCACGCAGATCGTACCGGTGAAGCTTAAGTCAAAATAGTCGATCTTCTTCAGGTTGATGATCTCCGAATTGGAAATGCGGACGAACGGATAGGGATTCAGCCGCTGCTCCACCTCATACAACCGAAGGCGCAGGACGTATTCGCCCTTTTCCGTGACCGCGTAAACCTTCCCAGCGCTGGTATAGACCCGAATCAGGTCTGCCGGTTCCAGCACCTCGACCTTACCGTCCTTCATGCCGGAAAGGATGCAGGGCGCATCGCCTGACAGTTTTTTCGCCAGCTGGCTGACCTCCTCCGTTACGGCGGCGGTCAGGATCACGACCTTTGGCTCCGGGTACGCGCCGTCGATTCTGATTTCTACCTGCATGGTCTTTCACTCCTTTCTCTGGCTGCATTATAGAAAAAATTTCCCCCCTCCGCAACCGTTTTTCAACAGTCGGTCGTTTTCGGGCTGTAAGCGGAAAAAAAGCAGGGGCGGAAAAACCGTCCCTGCCTGCGTATTTGATTTTAGGGTAACACCCTTGGCTCTCCCTCCGGGAGAGCTGTCACCGCAGGTGACTGAGAGGGCATCGCGCCCTGGCTTCCCCTCTCCGTCCTCGCTTTGCTCGGCCACCTCTCCCAAGGGGAGAGGCAAGGGAGTTCTTTGTCAATCCACAGCTTTCCGGGCGGCGGACTCGGTGTATGTCCAGCTCCGGAAATCCGAAATGCTGCAATAGCTGTTTTCCAGAATGTCCATCGCGGTGGAGGCAATTTCGGGGTCGCGGTCATGGGTCAGCCCTTTAATGTAGGGCAGTGCGCCGTCCCCAAGGCTGCTCATATGCCCCATGTCGATGGTCTCCAGCTGCCCCGACTGGTAAGCGCGGACGTTGTACCGGGCGACTTGCGTGTCCACATCCGCCCAGAAGGTGACGCACCCCAGAATCAGCGCGCAGATCACCGCCCCCTTCATGTAGGGGAACCGGGGCTTGAACAGCCACACGGACACGAGAATCGTCGTGACCCCCAGCCAGAGCATGAAAACTTCCGTCAGCACCCGCTTTCTCGTCAGGCCGTAGCCGCTAATGTAGAGCAGCATTTTCGCGCTGGCCGCGGCGATGAGGAACAGCGCCGCCAGCCCGAGGAACAGGCACAGCCCTCTGGTCAGCGCCGGGGCACCGGCCTTCTTTTCCACCAGTCCCATGGCAAGGCACATCAGCCCCAGATTGATAAAGCTCAGCCACGCCATCTCGAAAAATCCCCGGCGGGCATATTCCGCCAGCGTGTATCCATCGGGCAGAATTCCCGCGAAGCCGCCGCCCAGATACGCCAGCTGACTCAGCAGGTACACGGCGTAGATCAGGCACACCGTTCCCAGCAGAATGTTCACGGTAATGGCGCTGAAACCGTGGAAGCTCTTCGCTTCTTTCCCGTTTTTCTCCGCGTATTTCAGTCCCACGCCCCGGGAATACAGTATCCACCCGGCAAACACGCCGAAGAACAGGGAGAGCAGCGGCTCCGACCAGTCGGTATCGGGGAGCATATCCATCAGCCCCTCAAACGCCGCGTCGGCACGCATCAGCAGCACGATCAGCACCGCCGCCACCGGCAGGGCGATCAGTACGCCGAGGATCGCCGCGCCGCCCCGTTTTCCCGCCGTACCGGCGTTTTTCCGGGCGTCGTTCAGCCCCCGGACGGCGGCGCTCATACTGCCCACGCCCAGCGTGAACAGCGCCCGGGGAGCGTCCAGCGCCGACGCGATGCCGCCGGGTTCCCGGCGGCTCTGCCCGGCCATCCGGCAGAAGCTGAGGTTCACGGCAAACAGCGCCATCAGCAGCATCCCCGCCTTCATGTCACCGTCCGACGACCGGGCAAACCCGGCGAAAATCGCCGCTGCCAGAATCATCAGCGCCGCCTCATACTTCCCCGGCCGGAAGCCGCAGCGAAGCAGATACCAAAAACTGCACCCCGTCAGAGCCACCGCCCCCAGGGCAAATCCCAGACAAAAACCGCCGTAAAGAATGCTGTTCCACGTAAACGTGCCGAAAAGCAGCACCAAAAGTCCAAAAATCAGTTCCCGTTTCCCCGCAGGATACCGGGGCAGCGTCCGTTCTTCCATAATATTGCTCCTTTCTCATCGTTTCCATGGGTCGTCGTCCTGCACGAACTCGAACAGATCCCCCGGCTGGCATTGCAGCTCCCGGCAGATGGCGTCCATGGTGCTCATGCGCACGGCCTTGGCCTTGCCGGTTTTCAGAATGGACAGGTTGGCGGGCGTCATACCCACCCGGTTCGCCAGCTCAAGGGAAGTCATTTTCCGCTTTGCCAGCATCATATCCAGATTCACAATAATCGCCATACGCCGCCTCACACCGTCAGATCGTTTTCTTCCCGGATCTCCACCGCGGCGGCCATGACGTTCTTCACCACGCTCACCGCCAGCGCCAGAAACGCCATGATCACGGTCATGAAGACCAGGGGCGGGTAAAAGAACGCGGCGGGCAAACAGATGCCGCTCACCGCCGCGCAGCACCAGCGGATGCGCCGCAGAAACCGGACGTTCTGTGTAACGAACACATCCTCCTTCAGAATATTCCGCACCAGCCGCTCCATGCAGGATAGCGCGTACAGCACCGCAGGGACGCAGCAGTAAAACCCGATCATGATCGCCGCCACGCCATACCGCCCCAGCGGCCGCAAAGTCTGATACCACCGCAGCAGTCCCGGCATGGCAAAAGTAAGCAGGCAGATGATAATGAACAATCCCCGGCTGCACCAAAGTGTAAATTTCGCAGAAAGCTGTGAATTCATAAAAGCACCTCCGTTTGCATGGAGTGTACCACAGAAATTATCGAATGTCAATAATTATTTTCCTGTTTACGAGAATCACATTTTCCCGCCGCCCGAAAACTTGTTACAGAACTTCATACGAGCTTAACATTTTCCCACTTTAATCGTTAATATTTTACCGGTATAATAAGGCCATAAAGATCAAGACAACACCGGCCCCGCCGCAAGGCACATGGGGCAGTATATAAATTTGCTACCAACCTTCATCTTTTTCATTTTTCCTCTCCTCTTTTCTTGTTGCAAAATCCGCGGTGATGAGCCGCGGATTTTGCATTTCTTTTTAATCAAAACTTAAGCTGTCCGCACCGTTTTCCGTTGCAAACACGGATATATTATGGTATAATAGGGGAAATTCACATTAGGGTGATGGAATGTTTGCCAAATATCTTCTGATTTTCTTCGTGTCCATGGTGCCGCTGGTGGAGCTGCGGGGCAGTATCGTTATGGCCGTGGGCATGGATCTGGACTACTGGACGTCTCTTGCGGTGTGCGTCGTGGGCAATATGCTGCCGGTGCCGCTGATCTATTTCTTCGCCCGGAAGGTGCTGCACTGGGGCGCGGATAAAAAATATATCGGGAAATTCTTTTCCTACTGCCTGGAAAAGGGCGAAGCCGCCGGTCACAGGCTGATGAAAAAGGCCGGTCGGGGCGGGCTGTTCGTGGCGCTGATGCTGTTCGTCGGCATTCCCATTCCCGGCACCGGCGCGTGGACGGGAACCCTCGCGGCCAGTTTTCTGGACATGGGCATCAAAACCACGGCGTTGTCCGTTTCTCTGGGCGTCATTATCGCGGGAATCATCATGGGAGCCGCCAGCATGGCAGGCGTCCATGTCTTCGGATTATAAGGAGGAAACATAAATGTCCGATTGTCTGTTCTGCAAAATCATCGCGGGGGATATCCCCTCCACCAAGGTCTACGAGGATGATTTGGTCTTCGCCTTCCGGGACATCAATCCCCAGGCGCCGACCCACATTCTGGTGATCCCCAAGACGCATATTTCCGGCTGCAACGGCGTCACGGAGGAAAACAGCGCCGTCGTCGCCCACATTTTTGAGGTCATCCCCAGAATCGCGGCGGCGGAGGGGCTGACGGGGGGCTACCGGGTAGTCAGCAACTGCGGCGCCGACGCGGGTCAGACCGTGCCGCACCTGCATTTCCACATCCTCGGCGGCAAAACTCTGGCGCTGGATATGGCGTGATTCTTGAAACCGGCGTTCTTTGGACGCCGGTTTTCGCGTTTTCTGCCCTTGACTTCTTCCGGTTTTTTGCTATACTATGCTCAGATCGCAAAACAATAAGTCTTCGGGGGGCCGGAAGTACCGGCTGAGAGTGGGCGTGTGCGCCCTGACCCGTGAACCTGATACGGCTAATACCGTCGGAGGGAAAGATGCATATATGGGATACAATTAAGTATCGCGTTGCACCTGGACGGTTTGCAATGCGATACTTATTTTTTTGGAGGTTCCCAAAATGAAAACCAAAAGACTGACGGAAAGCGCCATGCTGCTGGCGCTGGCCATTGTGCTGGAGCTGATCTCCAAGGCCATCATCCCCGAAATGCCCTTCGGCGGTCAGGTGACCCTGGTGGCCATGCTCCCGGTGGTGCTGATCTCCTACCGCTACGGCGTGAAGTGGGGTTTCGTCTCCGGCTTCTGCTACGCGCTGCTGGAAATGGCACTGGGCGCGAAGACCGTGAGCGCCGCCTTTCAGCCCGGCTATTTCGGCGACGACACCATGATCTTCAAGGCCATCCTCATGTGCCTGCTGGACTATCTGCTCGCCTACACCATGATGGGTCTGGGCGGCATTTTCCGGGATAAGATCAAGAATCCCGGCACCAGCCTGATGTGCGGTTCTCTGGTGGCGCTGGGAGCACGGTACCTGGCTCACATTCTGTCCGGATACCTGCTGTTCTCCGGCTGGGCGGAGTGGTTCTTCACGCAGGACGGCTTCCCCGCATGGGGCGCGAAGCTGGTGGAGAGCCTCAGCCCCGTCGCGCTGGGCTGGGTCTATTCCATTGTGTACAACGGCTTCTACATGGTTCCCGAGCTGATCCTCACCGCCATCGCGGCGCAGCTGATCGCCAAAATTCCGAAGATCGTGGTCAAGGTTGACTGAGAATTTTCCGCAACGTATAGTAACATCGCCCCGGGCTTCAGCCCGGGGCGTTTGTTTTTATGCCTTTGCGATCATTTCATTTTCCATCTGCCACGCGCGGTAGAGGATTTCCGCGGCAGTCTCCCGGGTCAGGGGGGCGTCTGCTTCCAGATTAAAGCCGTTCCGGACGGCAGCCGCCAAAGCGGTCTGCGCCCATGCGGAGGTTTCCGATTCCTCCGCCGACGTTTCCGCCGCTTCCTCCGGGGCGTCCGCCGTCAGCGCCAGAGCGTTTTTCAGCATGACGCCCGCCTCCGCGCCAGTGATGATCTCGTCAGCGCCGAAGGTCTGCTGATCGGGCAGCCCCGCCGTCAGGCCGGAACGCACCGCGGCGGCAAGATAGGGCTGAAGCCACTCAGGGATTTCGTCGGTGAACCCCGCGCCGGTCAGTTCCTCGTCCACGGGGATGTTCAGCGTTCTGACCAGCATGGTGACGAACTCGCCCCGGCTCACCGGCCTGTCTGGGCTGAAGCAGGGATTTCCCGCCACATTTTCCCCGGAGAAAATTCCGGTGTTCTTCATCCACTCCGCGGAAAACCGGCAATCCCTGCCCACCGTATCGGTGTACTGGGTCGCGTCGGCGGGCTTGAGGATGGTGATGGTGACGGTGGCTTCCCGGGAGGTCTTCCCGGAAGCGTCCGTCGCCGTGAAGGTGAAGGAATCGATGCCTACCTTATTCTTCTTGGGCGTGTAGGTGAAGCTTCCGTCCGGCTGAAGGGTCACGGTGCCCCGCTTGGGCCGGCGAACGATGGCGTAGACCATGTCCTCCCCCTCCGGGTCAGCGACCTTCAATTTGCCGTCGGCAGCGAGATTTTTGTAGGTTTCCAGCGCAGAGTCCTCCGCCACGGGGGGCTTGTTTTCCTTGCCCCGGATGCCGATGGTCATGGCGGCGGACGCCTCCACGCCGCCCGGGTAGATGGGCAGGTAGCCCACCTCGGCGGATTCATCCAATTCGGTCAGGCGGGGAGAAAAGGTCATCTGCGCCGCCTGTTCGGCGGTGAGAACGTCGCCGGGAACGAGAACGCGGCTGCCCAGCATCACGCTGCCTACCTTTTTATCCGGCAGACTGGTGATGCAGATGCCCGCAATGGGGGTCTCCCCGGAAAAGTCCTCCGCCGAGAAGCAGTAAACGCTGTCGCAGTCCACCTCGGCGGCGGCCGCGCCGCAGGACAGCCCCGCGATGCAGCATACCGCCAGCAGCAGAGCCAATAATCGATTTCGGAACATGGCAATACCTCCAAAAAATGATTTCCGGTGGTATTGTTTGCCAATGTTGGAAAAATTATTCCCACAAATTTTTTGATGGGGCACAAGCCCTTGGCTCTCCCTTTGGGAGAGCTGTCACCGAAGGTGACTGAGAGGGTTTTGCACCACCCCCATTCCACCGGGTTTATAAAAAATTCAAAATTAGGTGCAGACAATCGGCAGGTTTTGTGTTATACTATTAAAATCTATACGTGTGCGCTGCGTACATTATGCTTTTCGCTGTCTGAAGGAGGCGTTTCCTTTGAAATATTGGTTCGGCTACCTCACCGCCGCCATCTTCGGCGCCATCACATGGGTGCTGATGCGGTTCGGTGAACGGTTTTCTACTCTGGTGGATATGGTGTACCCCTACGTCATCCGCACCTCGGAGTCCATTCTTGCCCAGTGGGCAAGCAGCGCGGATTTCCCCGTCTGGCAGCTGCTGGCCGTGGCGCTGGGCGCGCTGATCCTTGCCAGCATTGTGCTGATGATCGTGCTGAAATGGAACCCCATTCAGTGGGGCGGCTGGGTGCTCGCGTTTTTTGCCGGTATTTACATGCTCCACACCATGCTCTGGGGTCTGAATTACTACTCCGGCCCCCTGTCCGACGACATGCGGCTGGACGTGGGCAGCTACAATCTGGAGGAACTGACCGAAGCTACCGAATACTACCGGGACAAAGCCAACGCCCTTGCCCTGCAAGTCAACCGGGACGGAAGCGGCAACGTGGCCTTCGCGGACTTCGACGCGCTGGCAGACAAGGCCGGCGAGGGCTTCCAGACGCTGACCTACGACTACTTCTATCCCATTTTCGCCGGTTCCACCCTTCCGGTGAAGAAGCTGGGCTGGGCGGATATGTATTCCTCCATGGGCATCACCGGCGTCACCTTCGGCCTGACCGGCGAGGCCTGCGTCAATCCCCAGATCCCCGGCGTGTCCCTGCCCTTTACCATGTGCCACGAAATGGCCCACCGCATGTGCATCGCCCCGGAACGGGACGCCAATTTTGCCGCGTTCCTCGCCGCCTCCGTCCATTCCGACCCGGAATTCCAGTACAGCGCCTACTTTATGGCCTTCCGCTACTGCTACAGCGCCCTGAGCAGCGTCAATAACCAGTCCGCCGCGGCGGCTGCCGCACGGGTGAGCGCCGGGGTCAACGACAATCTGAAATTCGACATGGCTGCCTACAACAGCTTCTTCAATTCCCGGAAAAGCACCGCCGCCACGAACCTCGCCGATGCCGCCAACGACACCTATCTCAAGGTCAGCGGCGACGAAAGCGGCGTCGCTTCCTACGGCGAGGTCTGCGACCTGCTGGTGAACTGGCACATCCAGACCGTGGTGCTGCCCTCCATCACCGTGGAGGAATCCCCCTTCGACCCCTACGACGAAACGCAGGTGGATCTGAGCGGCATCGTCAACGCAAGGTGACGGCCATGATGAGACAGACTTTGGATGCAGGTCTGCCCGAGCTGGGACTTGACCTGCCGGAAAGCGCGCGCCAGACCCTCTGCGATTTTGGCGCGGCGGTTATCAAGCAGAACGAGGTCATGAACCTCACCGCCATCACCCAGCCGGATCAAGTGGCAAAGCTCCATTTGCTTGACAGCCTGACGGTGCTCACCGCCGCCGATCTACGGGGAAAGCAGATCATCGACGTGGGCTGCGGCGCGGGATTTCCCGGCGTGCCGCTGGCCATCGCCTGCCCGGAAGCGCGCGTTACCCTGCTGGATAGCCTGGGCAAGCGCACGAAGTGGCTGGAAGAAATCCTCCCCCAACTGGGCGTCCGCGCCCAGTGCGTCACCGCCCGGGCGGAGGAAGCGGCGGCGGAACGGCGGGAAAGCTACGATTACGCCGTCTCCCGCGCGGTCGCCCGGCTGAACATCCTGCTGGAGCTGACCGCCCCCTATGTGAAGGTCGGCGGCGCGGTGCTGGCCATGAAAGGCTCCGCCGCAAGGGAAGAGCTGGCCGAGTGTACATCCGCGATCAAAAAGCTGGGGTTACAACTGGAATCGGTAAAGGAATTTTCCATCGACGGGGCGTCCCACGCGGTCATCGTCCTGCGGAAGATCGCCCCCACGCCGAAGCAGTACCCCCGCCGCTACGCAAAGATCAAGCAGTCTCCACTTTAAGACACTTTGGAAAGTGAGGTTTTTATGGACGCAGCTCTCAGTATCGCTCTGGGATATTTTGTCGGTTCGCTCAGCCCGTCCTCTCTGGTGGGCAGGGTGAAGAAGACCGACGTGCGCAAATCCGGCACCGGAAACCTTGGCGCCACCAACACCATGCTGGTTCTCGGCTGGGGCGCGGGCATTTTCGTCATGCTTTTTGACCTGATGAAGTCCTTCCTCTCCGGCAAGCTGGCGCAGTATCTGTTCCCCGGGCTCAGCACCGCGGGGATGCTGGCCTGCATCGGCGCCATGATCGGCCACTGCTTTCCGGTGTTTCACCGCTTCCGGGGCGGCAAGGGGCTGGCGACCTTCGGTGGGCTGGTCATCTACTGCGGGTTAAAGTACGTGCCCATCGTGCTGTGCGCCGGATGGGCGGTCATGTGGGTCTTCGACTGCACCGTGATGTTCCCCATAACGGTGGGCATCGCCCTGCCCCTGCTGATGTATCTTTTCGGCGAAGCGCCGGCGAAAATTATCACGGCCATCTGCGCCGGAGCGGTGCTGGACGTCATGCACATCGGCAATATGAAAAAGGCCTCGCCGGGGACGAGATCATGCACGTCCGGGACTATTTCAGGGAGAAACTGCACAAAGAACGCTGAAAAGTTTTCGCCCGAAAAAGTGAAAGTTTTCCTTTACTTTTGGGCAAACTTGTGATATACTCGAAAAGCTGGTTATGACCAGACACAATTTTTGCGCCCGTTGCTCAGTTGTGGGACAACGCCCATGCGGCACTTCACCGGCCCCTACTTAGCTCCCGGGCTACCGATTTGAAAGGTGGAAAAATCATGATTCAGAAGGAAAAGAAGACTCAGGTCATCCTGGACAACGCGACCCACGAGGGCGACACCGGTTCTCCCGAGGTTCAGATCGCCATCCTGACTGCCCGTATCAACGAGCTGACCGAGCATCTGCGCGTCCACAAGCACGACAACCACTCCCGCCGTGGTCTGCTGATGATGGTCGGTAAGCGCCGCAGTCTGCTGGACTATCTGGCCAAGAAGGACATCAACCGCTACCGTGCTGTGATCGCCAAGCTGGGTATCCGTAAGTAAGAGATTAAGGGGGCGACTGTCGTCGCCCCTTTTCTTCGTGTCTTCTAGGGAAACTCTGAATAAATCGTCTGCGACTGTGAGCGGATCTTTTCCGCCCACTCTTCGGTATCGAAAACGGGAAATATAGCGCAGCCGTTGCCAGCGCAAGCTGGCTTACGGATGCGGCATACCCCTTGCGGGTACACAAAGTATTCCGACCTTTCCGATACCTCGATTGGTCGAAAAATCTCTCGCTCACAGTTCTTGCCGATTTATTCAGAGCTTCCCTAACCGTAAATCACGGGAGATGCTTTAGCAGTTGAATGTGCCGCCGGAATCCGGCCGCAGATTCAAGTGCTAAACCTCCCGTACAAATAACATTCAATTAGGAGGTAAACCAATGATCACCCGCAAACAGTATCCCAACCATCACGTTTACGAGACGGAAATCGGCGGCCGTGCCTTTACCGTGGAAACCGGTAAGGTCGCAGAGCTGGCCGACGCCGAGTGCATCTGCCGCTACGGCGACACCGTCGTGCTCACCACCGTCACCTGCAACCCCATCCCCAAGGCCGGAATCGACTACTTCCCCCTGACCATCGAGTTCGAGGAGCGTATGTATTCCGTGGGCCGCATTCCCGGCTCCTTCAACCGCCGGGAGGGCAAGCCATCCGAACGGGGCATCCTGAACAGCCGCATCATCGACCGTCCCATGCGTCCCCTCTTTGACGAGGAGCTGCGCAACGACACCGTCGTGACCTGCACCGTTCTTGCCAACGACTACGATAACCCCGTGGAGATCGTGGCGTCCCTGGGCGCTTCCATCGCCATTGCCTGCTCCGACGTTCCCTGGAACGGCCCCGTGGCCACCACCAACGTCGCCCATCTGAACGGCAAGTATATCATCAACCCCTCCTCCGACGAGCGGGACGCCGCCGACTGTTTCGTGTGCATCTCCTCCACCTTCGAGAAGGTGGTCATGATCGAGACCGAGGCCAAGGAAGCCCCTGAAAACATCGTCTACGAGTGCATCCGGGTCGCCCATGAGGCCAACATGGAGATTGTCAAGTTCATCAACTCTATCGTGGCCGAGATCGGCAAGCCCAAGTTCACCTTCGAGAAGGCCGCCGTCAACCACGAGCTGCTGGACGATCTGATGGCTTACGGCCTGGGTAAGATCGAGTACGCCCTGGACACCCCCGACAAGAACGTCCGGGAGGAGCGCCTGACCGCCGCCCGTCTGGACTTCCAGGAGAAGTTCGGCGAGAAGTACGAGGACTTCGACACCCATATCGAGGTCTGCCTGTACAAGATGCAGAAGAAGGTCGTCAAGAAGTGGCTGCTTCAGGGCAAGCGTGTGGACGGCCGCGGCATGGACGAAATCCGTCCTCTGGACGCCGAAGTCGGCGTTCTGCCCAGAGTCCACGGCTCCGGCCTGTTCTCCCGCGGTCAGACCCAGGTGCTTTCCATCTGCACCCTGAACACCCTGTCCGCCGCTCAGAAGATCGACACCATCTACCCCGAGGATACCAAGCGGTATATCCATCACTATAACTTCCCCGCCTACTCCACCGGCGAAGCCCGTGCCGCCCGTTCCACCTCCCGCCGGGAGATCGGCCACGGCGCGCTGGCCGAGAAGGCTCTGCTGCCCGTGATCCCCAGCGTTGAGGAGTTCCCCTACGCCATCCGTGTGGTGTCCGAGGTTCTGTCCTCCAACGGCTCCACCTCTCAGGCTTCTATCTGCGGCTCTACGCTTGCTCTGATGGACGCCGGCGTGCCCATCAAGCGCCCCGTGGCCGGCATTTCCTGCGGCCTGATCTCCGATCAGGAGACCGGCGAGTGGAGAACCTTCACCGACATTCAGGGTGTTGAGGACTTCCACGGCGAAATGGACTTCAAGGTCGCCGGTACCACCGAGGGCATCACCGCCATCCAGATGGATCTGAAGAACAGGGGTCTGACCATGGAGATCATCGCCGATGCTCTGGAGCGCTGCCGCAAGGCGCGTCTGGAGATCCTGTCCGAGGTCATGCTCAAGGCCATCCCCGCGCCCCGTCCCGAGGTCAGCGAGTACGCCCCGAAGATGCTGTCCCTGAAGATCCCCGTGGACAAGATCCGCGAGGTCATCGGTTCCGGCGGCAAGACCATCCAGAAGATCTGCGCCGACACCGGCGCCAAGGTGGACATCGACGACGACGGCAGTGTGTTCATTTCCGCCGTTGACTCCGCCGCCGCCTACGCCGCCAAGAAGATGGTGGACGACATCTGCTTCGTTCCCGAGGTGGGCAAGCTGTACTACGGCAAGGTCGTGCGCATCCTGCCCATCGGCGCGTTTGTGGAGATCGCCCCCGGCCATGACGGCATGGTCCACATCTCCAAGCTGGAAAACCATCGTGTGGAGAAGGTGGAGGACGTGCTGAATCTGGGCGATATGACTTGGGTAAAGTTCATGGGCTTCGACGAGAAGGGCCGCGCCAACTTCAGCCGCAAGGACGCTCTGAAGGAAATGGCAAACCAGTAAGGTTCAATAGCAATTCCCCGCTTTCGTTACCGAAAGCGGGGAATTTTTTATGCAGAAAATCCGGCTGGGGCGCGGGGCAGTGTATCCCGCCTGTAAATCAAACCGACAAATCGGAATTTGTTATTCTTTATTATTTTTGAAAACCATTATAAGTCCAACAATTCCAACAATTATCCCGATAATAGCAAATGGGAAATCGTTAAAACTTGCCAATACAGTTCGATTCATTTCTGCACTACTTGCACTTAAGAGTATTCCAAATAGAATAACTGCTATACCCTTTAACCTGC